>OKSE01000160.1_pt1 | contig 43269 bp, 38 predicted proteins | sample 1633631 | NCBI WGS metagenome assembly OKSE01 (sample SAMEA3541555, study PRJEB24748) | human gut metagenome | biome: human gut; feature: human-associated habitat; material: faeces | place: China | collected 2012 | reverse complement strand
GCTACCTTAACCCACCGTCTAAAGCCAGTGGGATTGCGGTAGCCTTTTTTCAAATTGTTCGAGAAAAATGGTTACTACAGTGCATATATGGTACGAGGAATCCAGGATCTTGATGACATGGAATGGATAAAATATTATATAAATGAAGAACCTGACCAGCTTAGCCGTGCTGTTCAAGAGCATTACAATAAGAAAAAGCGGATTGAAAGTATTCATGTTTATCAAGCAGAAAACAATGCCAGCAGAGGACGGCAGGATATTACATTTACAAAAAGATGTATAAAAATTGATTTTCACTCAATCGAGGATACTCCCTGCTATTGCACAATGTTCTGGAATACATATATGGCAAACTCATTGAAAGTGAATTCCTATATTGGAGGAAGCAGCTTAATCGTTGATACCAATGACGGCAAACGAGGCAAAAGTATTTGTGCCTTTAAAATGGGGCTGGAAGCAATTGAATCCATTCCTGCTGACCAACTTGCAATCATCGAAAAGGGACCGCTTTTAAAAAACTCACCTCATGTAATCAGTGAAATGTCTTTAGAAGCAGTGGACGGTATTATAACATTAGATGACAGTGACGATAATCATTTTTACCGTTTTATTCAAGGAGACGGTTATCGAGGATTTACTGTTCCAAAATACGAAGACGTAGACGTAGAATCACTGGTTGCTTCCTTGTTTAAACTGAAATCTGATTATGAGCGAGAGCTCGATGATTTAAAGAGGTATGTTCATAGTATGAAAAGCAAAACACAGGTATGATTTTATCGTTTTTGAACAAAACACAGATATCATCCGTATCCTGGATAGAAGATGAAAAAAGAAGAAATCTTCTCGTCAGCCCGTTCCATTCTTAAACGGCTGACAGCAGATTTCTTCTTATCCCCTTATATTCGATCTGTAATTATAGCTTCTATCCCTTCCGGTTCCGGCATCACCCGAAGAGCTCCTTTCTTTCTTGTTATCAGAGACGCCGCTGCATTTGCAAAGGTCAGCATCTCCGTCAAATCCTCTGCGTTTAAATCATCCAGACCTTTTTCCAGCACCTTGTGCAGGATGCTTCCCATAAAGGTATCGCCTGCTCCTGTTGTCTCGATGGTATCCGGGTGCAAAAACGGCCTTACACATACCTCCATATCCTTGTAATATGCCCGGCTGCCCTCTTTTCCCAGAGAGACCAAAAGAAGGCGGATTTGAGGAAACCGGGCGCGAATCGCTGCAGCCGCCTTGCCGTAATCCTCTTCGTTTGTCAGCCAGGTAATTTCATCGTCTGAAATCTTTAAGATATGGCAGTGCGCCAGACCGTAACAGATCTGTTCTCTGGCCTCCTCCAGCGTATTCCAAAGAGGAGGACGAAGATTTGGGTCAAAGGAAAGCACAAGCCCTGCCTCTTCTGCTGCGGCAATGGCCTTTCTGGTCGCGCTGCGTACCGGTTCATCTGTCATGGACAGCGTTCCATAATGAAAGATGCGGCTGTTTCGGATCAATTCCTCCGGTATTTGTTCCTCTGTCAGCATCATGTCGGCGCCAGGCCTGCGATAAAAGGAGAAATCTCGATCTCCATCGGGTTTTGTCTGTACAATGGCAAGGGTAGTATGGACATCCCCATCCATAAAAAGACCCTCTGCCGAAATCCCGGTTTCTTCCAGCGCCCTCTTTAACTGGTTTCCAAAACCATCGTTTCCCACTTTTCCGATAAAAGCTGTTTTCCGGCCCATTTTCTGCAAAAGAGCCAGTACATTGCAGGGGGCTCCTCCTGGATTGGCCTCAAAAAGCGGATTGCCCTGGTCGCTGAAGCCATTTTGAGTAAAGTCGATCAAAAGCTCACCTAGAGCTGTCACATCATAGGAATTCATATCTGTTTCCGGCCTTTCTTTTATAGAATAAGCTTAAAAATCCTCTTGCAGGCAAGCTTTTATCGGATTTCCAGCCTTTTGTCCCTGGTATCATATAATATCGTATTTCTCAATATTCACTTCTGCCAGACCTTTGGAGAAGAGACGGATTCCCTCACAGCTTTGAGGCGTGTAAATCAGAGAAGTCATCGCCTGCTCTCCATCATTTACAAAGATTTCACAGGAATAACGATCCAGCAGAATCCGCAGCCTCAGCTTTCCTTCTATCTCACGCACCTTCATGGTTCTCTGAGCAATAACATCCCTGCAGAAGCCGCTGAAGGTGCGGTCAAAGGTCAGCGTTTCTTCCTCTCTGTCAAACTTAATAGAGGAATGAAAATGTTCATTTGCCGCCACCTGAATCTCGAAAGTCTGATAATCGTTTCCGGACACCTCCAGCTCCAAATCTACAACTCTGCCGGAAATTCCGGAAAGCGTCTTTTCTCCATCTACCGAAACTCCCGAATAGCTGACCGGATTGCGGCGGCAGTCTTTTACCTCCTGTACCGGCATCTGACAGATACGGCCATTTTCCAAGCGAAGCTCTCTTGGAACCGTCATCATACCGCTCCATTCAAATCCTGGCAGCATATGATTATCCCAGCTCTGCATCCAGCCAATCAAAATTCTTCTGCCATCTTCCGCTTCCATGGTCTGCGGCGCATAAAAATCCAGTCCGTAATCCACTGTCTGAACATCGGTGCGGGTAAATCTGTGCTCCTTCTCATCATAATCGCCCTGAATAAATATGGTTCCATTGCCATTGTGGAACTCATATCCTTCGGCCAGCATATCCTGTGGTGATACCACCAGCACTCGTTTGTCATTTAATGGGAAGAAATCAGGGCACTCCCACATTTTCCCATACCGGTTTGCGCTTCGATCCAGAATCGTTACATACTTCCAATCATACAGGTTTTCTGACTCAAACAGCGCTACCTGTCCGCTTCCATCTTCATGACGGCTTCCCACAGCCACATAATAGGTTCCATTTTCCTCCCAGAGCTTGGGATCGCGGAAATCCTCCAGGCTGCTTCCCTTTGGGAGCATATCGGCTGTAATGACCGGATTGCAGTCTGCCTTCTCATAGTTGATCCCGTCTCCTACTGCCAGACACTGATTCTGTCTCACCTGCTTCGTACCGTCTGGAAGCACGGTTTCCACAACTCCAGTATACATCAGGTACTGCTTACCGTCTGCCTCCACAGCTCCCCCTGAAAACACTCCAAAATTATCATAGCTTTCATCTGGCGCAAGAGCAGCCGGAAGCATTTCCCAGTGGAGAAAATCCTTTGTTTTCGCATGTCCCCAATGCATGGGCCCCCATACGGTCTGATAGGGATAATACTGGAAAAACAGGTGGCATTCTTTACCAAACATGGAAAATCCATTGGGGTCATTGTTCCAGCCGCAAGGCGCTGAAAAGTGAAAAACAGGGCGCTGTGACCGGGGAATGGTATCCATCTTCTTCTGTTCATATTCTCTTGCTTTCTTCAATAATTCGCTCATTGTTCTCTCCGTTTCTCAGTGCTTCTTAGCCGCTGTCACTGATTTCTATTGTGATTTACTTGTTTTTTTAAGAGATTCCTGATAACTGTCAAAATATTTCTGCTTGATTGCCAGGTACTCAGAAAGTCCATAGGCCTCCATCTTCTCCAAATATCCATCCCACTCTTCTTCTATTCCGCCGTTTAAAATCCAGCTTGCCTTCATCTGCTCTGCGTACTTCTTAATGTCCGTGTCATACTGAGCCACCAGATTGGCATCTTCTGTACTCATAAATACATTGGGATATACATATTTGGAATTCATATCATCCAGATACATTTCATGCATATTGTCCAAACGCCATTTCGCATCATCCGGCATGGTTACATAAGCACCGTAATACTCATTCAGAACTGCCAGCGGACCGTTGACCGACTGGTCTTCCCTGACCTCTACCGGAGAATTATCGCCCAGAGGCATATGCTTCAGCATTGGTTCTCCCTGTTCATTGGCACTCATTTCAAAAATATTTGCCTTTCCTTCTTCCCCATAGGTTCCCCAGTTGTTCTGTGCAGACTGAACCGGCGCATACATCTGGTCAATCCATGCCGCTGCCAGAGCTGTATCACGGCAGCTGATAGTCAGCACACAGCGTCCTCTGTCAAAGCCGCTGGTTTCACTGTTGTTCTGACGGGTAATATTCACCAGCCCGTCTGGTCCTGCAAGAGCTGGAAGCATTACAAAATCATCATAGTTGTCAACGTTTCCAATGTCCCAGGTAAAGCACAGTCCATAGCGGTGATTTTTTCCCTTTGCTACATAGGTAGCCCAGTCCTGGGTAAACAGCTCCGGATCTACCAGATTCTGTTCTACCAGCCCATGAAGCCACTGAATGCCTTCTTTGTAGCCTTCCTGTACTGCAGTATAAATCACCTTTCCCTCATCTGTTACCGCAAAATGATCCGGCACGTCTCCGTACCCTTCTCCAAATCCATTGATTAAAATCGCCGGATCCTGATCGCCGTTGTTAATAATTCCGGACATGGGAATAATGCTTCCTTCAATGTTAAATTCCTGCTGAATCCGGTCTCCATTATCCCGAAAAGCGATAAGAACCTGTTCCAGTTCTTCCGTAGTTTCCGGCACCTCCAGACCCAGAAAATCCAGCCACTTCTTATTGATGTAAGGAATGCTGCCAATGGCCTGAATCGCCTCTTTTCCGGAGCCTAACTGCTCAATCCACGGAAAGGAATAAATATGTCCGTCTGCAGCTGTACACATCACTCGGTATTCCGGATATTTTTCAAATACTGCCTGAAGATTGGGCATATACTTGTCAATCAAGTGCTCCAGAGGAATAATAATCCCCTGTTTTGCATATCGCAGAATGTCGGTATCATTCATCTCTGCGGTAAATACTCCGTCCGGCAGATTGCCGAACTGGGCAAGGGCAAGGTTTTTCTTATCAGCATACTGATCCTTTACAAAACAGGTCCAGTCAATGTGTACGTTAGTCTTCTCTTCCAGACGCTGAAAAATAATTCTCTCATTAGGATCCTGGGTGGTACGCGCCGGAGCATTGGTAATAAAAGACAGCTCTGCCTTTTCCTTTAATGGAAAGGTTACTGCTTCCACCGGTGTATCAGGGTTACTGTCTGCTGCCGCAATCTCCCTGCCGCCGCATCCTGCAAGGGAAAGGACAGCTGCTGCTGCCAGCCCCAGACTCAGCCAATGTTTCCATGTTCTCTTCATAATCTGCCTCCTTAACCTTTTACAGAACCAACCATTACGCCCTGGTCAAAATACTTCTGGAAGAATGGGTACATAATCAGCAGCGGCAGGCTGGATACCACAATCGTCGCATACTTTAACAGCTCTGCCACCTTTGCCATCTCTGCCGTGCTCTGAATATCTGCAATCATACCAGGCTGCGGGGTATTCTGCACCAGAATGGAACGAAGTACCAGCTGCAGCGGCTGTAAGCTCGCGTCATTAATATAAATCAGAGCATCAAAATAGCTGTTCCACATTCCAAAAAAGGTCCACAGAGCCAAAACTGCGATAATCGGCTTGCACACCGGCATCATGATTTTGAAGAAGTGCTGTACCTCGCTGGCTCCATCCAGCTGGGACGCCTCCCGAAGCTCTGCTGGAATAGACTGATAATAGGTTCTTGCAAGAACCATGTGCCATACGTTAAAGGCATTGGGAATCAAAATCGCCCAGATTGTGTTGACCATGTGAAGCTTGTTAATCAGAATAAACGTAGGAATCAATCCGCCGTTAAAAAACATGGTGATTAAAAACAGGATGTTAAAAAATGGTCTTCCCACCAGATCCTTTTTGGACATGGGATATGCCGCCAGCAGTACAATAAAAACAGAAATCACTGTAAACGCTGCTGAATAAAAAAAGGAGTTGATAAATCCCCGCCAAATCATTTTATTTTCCAGTACGCGGCGATAAGCATCGATTGTCCAGTCTTTCACATCAAAGCTGATTCCCTGATTGTTTAAGACGTTCGGATCCATAAAAGAGGCTGCCACTACGTAAGCAAGAGGAATCAAAATCAAGATACAGAAAATACCCAAAAGGCCGTAGCCGGTTCCCAGGATTACCCTGTCGGCAGCTCCCAGTTTCATTTTTCTCTTATTTTCCATTACCCGTTCCTCCTTAAATGCCTTCGCCGTCATTTAACTTGGCGACTACATAATTGACCAGTATCAGCAAAATTACATTGATGACGGAATTAAACAGGCCTACTGCCGTAGAATAACCGTAATCACCATTTAAAAGACCAATCCGGTATACATAGGTTGACAGGATTTCAGCCGCCGGAAGGTTCATATCCGTCTGAAGGGCATAAGCTTTTTCAAATCCAATGCTCATAATATTTCCTGCCTGCAGGATAAACTGAATCACGATAATATTTTTAATAGCCGGAATCTGAACGTAGCGAATCTGCTGGAAAATATTTGCTCCGTCTACGATTGCCGCTTCCTCCAGCTCCTTACTGGAATTTGCCAGGGCTGCCGTATACATAATAGAAGCCCATCCGGCGGTCTGCCAGATTCCACTTGCAATGTAAATGGTTCGGAATGCAGACGGCATGGTCATCCAGTTGGTCTGAATACCAAACAGTTGGTTGACCGGTCCCACAGGTGATAAAAACATTCGAATCATACCGCAGAGAACAATAACAGAGATAAAATTAGGGGCATAAATCAAAAGCTGAATGTTTTTCTTAATGCCGGTGCTGCGAATCTGGTTCAGCAGCAGCGCTAAAATAATGGGCACCGGAAATCCCCATAAGAGTCCGTAAACACTTAATTTCAGTGTGTTCATCAGATATCTCATAAAATCCGGTGAAGACAGAAACCGTTTAAAATAGCTGAGACCTACCCATTCACTTCCAAATATTCCCTTGATGACATTAAAATCTTCAAATGCAATCAGTACGCCGCCCATTGGGATATACTTAAAAATTACTGTAATTACAACTGCCGGAAGCAAAAAAAGCAGATAAAGCTGCCAATTTCTTCGGATGTAACCAATTTTTTGTTTCATTCTTCCACTCATGTCCTTCCCCTTTCTTCGCACAGACCTCTTCTCTTACAAGATGAATTTTCCTGATTTACCTTTGTATTACCGGTAAAGTTACCGGTTACTTTATGATCCAATTATATACAATGCACAGTCTGCCGTCAATCTTTTTTCTATAAAAATCAGAATTTTAGCATCCTGTACAAAAATTCCATCCTGTCTTTGTATACTCTACACATAACCGGTTACGTAACCGCTTATTTTTTCATTGCTTTCCCATATTAAGTCTGTTATACTACTATTATCATTGAAACTACACTGACAGGAGGCCCTATCATCATGGCATCAAATAAAAAAAAGGTAACCTTCCAGGACATTGCAGATTACACTCACTTTTCCAAAACTACCATCTCCAGATATTTTAATAACCCCGATTCTCTGACACTGGAAAATCAGGATATTATTGCCCGCGCCCTGGACGAGCTGGGATATCAGGAAAATAAAGTAGGCCGAATCCTGGCAAGCGGAAAAACGGAATTTGTCGGAGTCATTGTACCCAATCTCTATCTTCACTATCATGCTGAGATGCTGAATCAGATTCTATCCAGCTATGAGCAGTACGGTTATAAATTTATCGTATTTACCGGAAGCAATAAGGAGGAGGTAGAACGACGCTATATCCGGGAACTGCTGGCCTACAACATTGAAGGCCTCATTGTCCTCAGCCATACCATTCCCTCCAAAGAACTGGCTTCCTACAATATTCCGGTTGTTACCATTGAACGTGAGGATCGGTATACCAGCAGCGTCAATACAGATAACCTGATGGGCGGCGTTCAGGCAACCAGCCTTCTTTATAAGAACCACTGCGACATCCTGATTCACGGAAACAACCACATTTCCCCTGACGTTCCTGCCTATGGACGAATCCAGGGCTTTCTCTCTATCTGTGAGGAACACCATCTTCCTCACGAGCTGGTTCTGCAGCCCTGGGGAGACTCTTATGAAGAAAGCCGCGATATTATCAAAAATTTTATGGAAACCATCGATCGGAAATATCAGGGAAAACGCAAGGGTATTTTCATGCCAAACGATACCTTTGCCAATATCCTCTTAAATCTTCTGGTGCAAAAATACGGCACTCTGCCTGATGACTACCGCATTGTCGGCTTTGACAACTCTCCCATTTCCAGAGAAGCCGTCATTCCCACCAGCACAGTCAGCCAGCAGATTGACGTCATTGCCGCTGCTGCCATGGAGATTTTGGTTGAACAAATGAATGAACGCAAAAAAAGACGTCCTTCTCTTCCCGATTCTCCTGTCCATAAAGTAATCACGCCTGTGCTGATTCGCAGAGAAACCACAGATTAATCCGGATTTCCTATGCTTTCCAGCTGCTTTGTATTACACGCAGTACAGAGATACCAGAGCTTCTGCAGGAATCTGCAGTTTGGAACACTCTGGTATCAGAAAGGAAAGCAGGAAATAATCCTGTTTAAAAACGGGATTTTTCCTCAAAAAAAGCGGAAGCTCTGTAAATAATGCTTCGCTTCCGCAAATAACCGCATTAGCGCCAATCCAGACATCCCGTTTTATCACAATGGGGTTGGAAGTGCTGATTCCCTCTGCCCGCTGAGTGGAATTTATTGAGTGACCAGCACAGGCGATACATACGCCTGACGCAATAAAAATATTTTCTCCCAGATTCACCGGCGACGTATCTAAAATCACACAGTTATAGTTGATTACCGCCAAACCATGAATGAAAATATTGAAGCCATAGCCGCATCGAAAAGAAGGTTCTATGATTACATTCTCCACATCCGAGTATCTGGAACTCTTCTGTTATGAAGAATGTTCACATCTTTTTTGTTTATGATACCACAATCTATGTATAGAAAGACAAGCAGCTAACACTATGGTACAAATATAAAACGACCATTCATATGATTTCAAAATCAAAAGAACTATCACATATACTATAATCAATACCAGTTTAATTTCTTTATTTTTCTTTTCCAAAAATCCTACTGTCATGCTTCCTCCTTGGAATTTCCTGATAGTTGAGTTTTTTTCTCTCGTTACAAAAACTCAGTCTGCTCTTTCAAAGCATTCTCATAATATCCAAGCGTTTCCCTGTCAAAGCACACCATCCGCACCTCCATATCCGGATGAGTTTTCAAAAACTCCAGAATGGTTCTTACTGCAATTCTGGACGCTTTCTCCAAAGGAAAGCGGTAAATCCCTGTACTGATAGAGGGAAACGCCACGCTCCGGCAGCCGTTCTCCGCCGCAAGTCTCAGACAGCTTTCGTAGCATTTTCTCAAAAGCCTTTCCTCGTCCCTGGCTCCTCCGTTCCAAATCGGTCCGGGCGTGTGAATCACATATTTTGCCGGAAGCCGATAACCCTTTGTGATTTTGGCCTGTCCTGTTTTGCAGCCGTGAAGTGTCCGGCACTCTGCCAGAAGCTCCGGCCCCGCTGCCCGGTGAATGGCGCCATCCACGCCGCCTCCCCCCAGAAGGCTTGTGTTTGCAGCGTTCACAATGGCGTCCACCGTTTCTTTTGTAATGTCACCTAAAATGATCCTGAACATTTTGTCACCTTCCTTGTTAAGACTTAATCCGTTCAGTCACAGTCTTCCGGTTTCTTCCCCGTTTTTCTTCAGTATACCATGTTTTAACAAAAAAGAAATCTCCCCCCAGCCTGTTTTCTCCCTAAATGGCTGAAAGAAGATTTCTTCTTTTTTGATTTGCAAATATAAATTGACACCAACAGCTTCAGCTCTTACGCCTCGTCAATCGCCTTTCCAATATCATGGCGCATGTATTTATTGTCAAACTGCACCCACTCCGTTGCCTGATAGGCATTGGCGCGAGCTTCCTTTAAGGTTGCGCCGGTTGCCGTAACACCCAGCACTCTTCCGCCGTTGGTAACAACGCGGCCTTCACTGTCAAATTTGCTTCCGGCGTGGAATACATAGTATCCGTCCGAAGACTGAAAACGCTCCAGTCCGGTAATCGGAAATCCCTTTTCATAGTGCTCCGGATAGCCGTCTGATGCCAGAACCACGCAGACAGCAGCATTATCCTCAAATTCCAGATCAACCTGATCCAGAGTTCCGTCAATGCAGGCGTCAAACAAATCCACCAGATCATTTTTCATTCTTGGCAGAACCACCTGTGTTTCCGGATCTCCGAAACGGGCGTTGTACTCCAGTACCTTGGGGCCGTCCTCTGTCAGCATCAGGCCAAAGAAAATAATTCCCTTGAATTCTCTTCCCTCTGCCCGCATGGCATCCACAGTAGGCTGATAAATCTTTTCTTTGCAGAAAGCGTCCACCTCAGCCGTATAGAAGGGGCTGGGAGAAAAGGTTCCCATACCGCCGGTATTCAGGCCCTGATCTCCATCCTTTGCCCGCTTGTGATCCTGGGCAGAGGTCATGATTTTAATGGTCTTTCCGTCTACAAAGGACAGAACAGATACTTCGCGGCCTGTCATGAATTCCTCAATAACAATCTCATCTCCTGCAGAACCGAACTGCTTGTCCAGCATCAGAGTCTTAACGCCTTCCTTTGCTTCCTCCAGGTTCCTGCAAATCAGAACGCCTTTTCCCAGAGCAAGGCCGTCTGCCTTCAGTACGATCGGCATTTTTGCCGTTTCCAGATAAGCAATAGCCTTCTCCGGATCGGAAAAGGTTTCGTAAGCAGCTGTGGGGATGTTGTATTTTTTCATTAAATCCTTGGAAAATGCCTTGGAGCCCTCCAGAATCGCCGCATTGGCTCTGGGGCCGAAGGCCCGCAGTCCTGCTGCCTCAAAGGCGTCCACTGCGCCTGCTGCCAGAGGATCGTCAGGAGCCACAACGGTCATGTCAATCTCATGCTCCTTCGCAAATTCCACCAGCTTATCAAACTCCATGACACCAATATTAACGCACTCAGCCACCTCTGCAATTCCTGCATTTCCCGGTGCACAATACAGCTTCTCTACCTTCGGGCTCTGCGCCAGCTTCCACGCAATTGCATGTTCTCTTCCGCCGCCTCCAACAATCAGAATCTTCATAAAATTCTGTCCTCCTTTATATTCATCGTCAATCTTAAAACACCAAAGACAGACCGGTATTTCTCCGGCCTGCCCTTTTTTCTTTATACCCTTCCATTGGCAATCCTGTCAATCGCCTCTGGCAGAATCACCCACTCTGCCTGCTCCATCACTCTGCGCTGCAGAACCTCCGGAGTATCATTTTCCTGCACTTCTACTGCCTTCTGCAGAATAATGGGACCGGTGTCCATTCCGCCGTCTACATAGTGAACCGTTGCGCCGGTTACCTTGACGCCGCGGGCCAGGGCTGCCTCATGTACCTTCAGCCCGTAATATCCCACTCCGCAGAAGGAGGGAATCAGAGACGGATGAATATTGATAATCCGATGCTCGTATTTTTCAACCATTTCCTCCGGAATCTTTACCAGAAAACCGGCCAGTACGATCAGATCCAACCGGTATTCATCTACCTTTTCCAGAAATGCCCGGTTGAAATCATCTCTTGTTTCATAATCCTTCGGTGACATGCATACAGCCTCAATCCCGTGATTTCTGGCTCTCTCCAGGGCATAGGCCCCCGGATTGTTGCTGATCACCACTTCAATCTCCGCATTGGTAATTCTGCCCTCGTCAACGGCATCCAGAATCGCCTGCAGATTGGTGCCGCCTCCGGAAACCATCACGCCTACTCTCAGCATAAGGTCACCCCTTTTTCTCCGGCTTCAATAGAACCAACCACATAGGGAACATCTCCTGATTTCCGGATTGCCTCCATTGCAGTGTCCACCTGAGACGGATCTACGGCTACAATCATGCCCAGACCCATATTGAAGGTATTGTACATCATCTCTTCTGCAATATCGCCCTTTTCTGCCATCAGCTTAAAGATCGGAGGTACCTGATAGCTGTCCTTTTTGATTACAGCATGAGTTCCTTCTTTCAGCATACGGGGAACGTTCTCATAAAATCCGCCGCCGGTAATATGGCTGCAGGCCTTTACCTGAACCCCTGCTTCTTTCAGGCTCTTTAAGGCTTTTACATAGATTCTGGTAGGCGCCAGCAGTGCCTCGCCCAGGGTTTTGCCCAGAACATCATAGTAGGTTCCCAGACCCTCTTTTGTCATTTCCTGTTCAAATACCTTGCGCACCAGAGAAAAGCCGTTGGAGTGAACGCCGGTAGACGCCATGCCAATCAGCACATCGCCTGCCTGCAGATGCTCTCCTGTAATCATATCTTTTTTGTCGCATACGCCAACTGCAAATCCGGCCAGGTCATAATCCTCCTCCGGCATCAGTCCCGGATGCTCTGCTGTCTCGCCGCCAATCAAAGCAGCCTCAGACTGAAGACATCCCTCTGCCACACCTTTTACAATCGAAGCAATCTTTTCAGGATAATTCTTTCCGCAGGCAATGTAATCCAGGAAAAACAGGGGCTCGCCTCCTGCACATGCAATATCGTTGACACACATAGCCACAGCGTCAATGCCAATGGTGTCATGCTGATCCATAATAATAGCCAGCTTTACCTTGGTTCCGCATCCGTCTGTTCCGGAGAGAAGCACCGGCTCCTCCATCTCCTTGATCTTTGCCAGGGAAAATGCGCCTGAAAAACCGCCCAGACCTCCCAGCACTTCCTCGCGCATGGTCTTTTTTACATGCTCCTTCATCAGCTCCACTGACTTGTAACCAGCTTCAATATCTACTCCGGCTTTCTTGTAATCCATGATTCATCCTCCGATCTTATTCTGCTGTTTCTCTGTGTTTTCGTTTTTATCTCTGTCAGCCTGTTTACATCTGTGCAAGATATTCCTGATATCCCACACGCTCAAGCTTTTCTGCTTTTTTCACTACGTCATTTTTCAGAGCTTCGGAATAATCCTTTATCTTCTGCAGCAGCTCCTCATCAGAAACCGCCAGAATCTTTGCTGCCAGAATTCCTGCATTGGCTCCTCCGTTAATCGCTACGGTTGCTACCGGAATTCCGGAAGGCATCTGTACAATAGAATACAGAGAATCTACACCGCCCAGGTCGGAAGTCTTCATAGGGATTCCGATTACCGGCATGGAAAACAAAGCGGCGCACATACCGGGCAGGTGAGCTGCCTTTCCGGCTCCTGCAATAATCACACGGATTCCTCTTTCCTCTGCAGATTTTGCCCACTGGAAGAAAATATCCGGCTCTCTGTGCGCGGAAATAATTGTCATTTCATAATCAATTCCAAACTTATCAAGGATCTCAGCCGCCTTTGCCATAACCGGCATATCTGAGTCGCTTCCCATTACAATTCCTACTTTCGCCATTGTAAGTTCTCCTTTTATCTTTATTAGAAAATCTTATAAGTAGTGTCTTTGTATAAACCTGTTCTTATCAGTATGATACTAAATTTTCTCACTGCCGTCAATAGGAATCTGAAGCGGACTCTTTTTCATTTTGATAAAAATTCATCAGACATCCTGACAGTAAAATCTTTTTCTCCTCTTCTGTCAGACTGTCCATTGTACAAAAAATACTTCCCTCTGCCATGCCGGTCTGCCTGTTCAGAATTTCCAGCTCTATCCTGCAGCTGCTTTCCGGCGTCATGTTATTCACCGCATCCTCCACATTTTTCAAAAGAAGATATTCTCCTTCCGGCACATTCAGCGCTTCCTCAGTCCGCAAAGGCAAAATTCCCCAGTTAATCAGATTTGAGCGGTAGCGCTTGGTCGCATATTCATTAGTCAGATTGGCAAAGCCTCCCAGCACCTTCTGGCAGCTGGCCGCCTGTTCTCTGGAAGAACCGTCTCCAATCTGATCGCTCACCATCAAACTTCCCAGGGTAATTTCACTCACACTGCAGCCCAGGCGATTTTCCAGAGCCGCCAAAAGTCCGTTCAGCTCCTCATCCTCTGTTTTATCTGTTTCCCGTCTTTGCCGCTCCAGCTCTCTTATCGCCTTAGCACGACTGACATAATTCCTGTCTCGGCTGCTCATGGTATACTGAGATATTTTTTCCGGATTGGAACGGAAGGAGGATGCCTCTCCGGAGGGAACCAGCTCATCTGTTGTCACTGAGCCCTTGTAAGAGCCCGCTGTTTTCAGCAAAAGGTGCTTTCCCGGGCGATACATCACCGGCCAGTCCTCAATATTCGGCCCCTTCACCAGCTTCTCTTCCGGATTTCCCTTTCCAAAGCAGTCGAAAACCTGATTTTCGTAGATTTTCTTCTCGAAGTGATAGGGAAGCCTGCGGTATTCCACATCAAAGTCGGTTGCTGCCGTCAGTTTTCCCCCGTTTCTCACAGTCGCAGCAATAGAACGGGCATCCATCAGACAAACTGCCGCCATCTGACCGCTTCCCGGCTTTGAACCCTCCCTGTTGGGATAATTTCTCGTTACATGACGAATACTCAGCTGATTATTGGCCGGAACATCCGTTACCCCAAAGCAGGGGCCGCAGATAGCCGGACGAAGAACTGCACCGCACACAGCCAGCTCTCCTGCAATTCCCTGCGCCATCAGATCTGACATAATCGGAAGACTTGCCGGATTGATTCCCAGATTCAGTCCGCTGCCCGGAATTCCGTATCCCTTCAGAATATCCGCCATGGCCACAATATTTTCAAACAGTCCGCCGCTGCAGCCGCTGACGAGAGCCTGATCCACACAGAATTCTCCATTTCTCACATGAGACATAATGGAAAAAGCCTCTTGTTCCTTTCCCTTAATTCTTCGTCCCTCTTCCTCCACCTGATGCAGAATCTCCATCATATTTTCCTTAAATTCCCGAATGGAGATTCCATTGCTGGGATGGAAAGGAAGAGCAATCATACATTCAACCTTGGACAAATCAAACTCAATAAGACCGTCATAATATGCCCCCTCCTCAGGAGCCAGTGTCTCATATGCTTCCTTTCGTCCGTGTTCCGCCAGATACTCCTCTGTCTTTTCGTCTGTACACCAGATACTGGAAAGGGCTCCGCTTTCTGTGGTCATTACGTCAATTCCTATCCGGTATTCCATGGATAATCCCCGGATTCCCGGCCCCACAAATTCCAGAATTTTATTTTGATTAAAATGATTCCCGAAGGTTTCCCCTATCAGCGCCAGGGCCACATCCTGAGGGCCGACTCCCGGCTTCGGGGTTCCGGTCAGCTTTACAGCAATCACCGGAGGGCTGGCAATATCATAGGTTCTTCCTAGCAGCTGCTTTACTGCCTCCCCTCCTCCTTCTCCGATTCCCATAGTTCCCAGGGCTCCATAGCGGGTATGGCTGTCCGAACCCAGAATCATTTTTCCGCAGCCCGCCATCTGCTCTCTCATATACTGATGAAGAACAGCCCTGTAAGGAGGAACAAAAATCCCTCCGTATTTTTTTACACTGCCCAGTCCAAATACATGGTCGTCTTCATTGATGGTACCGCCAACTGCACATAAGGTATGGTGACAGTTAGAAAGCACATAGGGAACCGGAAACCGTTCCATTTTGCTGGCCCGGGCTGTCTGCAGAATATTTACATAATTATTGTCCGGAGATACCAGGGCATCAAATTTCAGCTTCAGCTCTTTCTGATTTTTACTGCAGTTGTGGGCTTTCAAAATCCGCCCTGCCATTGTCCGGGCTTTTCCTTCCTCCCTGACCCGGACAATGTCCTCCTCAGAACAGACGCCTGTTTCCGGCAGCTCTGTAAACTCCCAGTTTTTTCTCAAAAATACTCCGTGATCCGTTAATGTAATCATTATTTTCTAATATAAAGCGTTCCTTCCATAATTCTTCTTGCTGTTCTCTGAACACCTACACTGGGCAGAGTAAGAGCTCCGTCCTCCTCTTTCACCTCCGGCACCATAGTCATAATACCGCTTGGATGACCGATCCGCACATACTTCACCTGTTCCACAGGACGCATCACCTGCTGAACCACAGAACCCTTCAGCGCAGCTGCCACGCTGATGGCACTGGCTGATGTCAGAGGACATGCCTTGTGACACTGGAACACAGAAATTACCCGGGCGCAGATATCCATCTCTTCCGCCTGCACCGTATTTCCCGCAATATCCACATAGGTTTTCGGTTCTGCCACAAAGCCCACCTTCGGCACTGCCGGACTGTTATCTGATGCATCCTGCAGATCCTTTGCGAATCCCATTTTACAGCAGGCGGTTCCGCGAATCTTTTCCAGAAGATCGCAAATTTCCTTATTCTGGTTGATTTCTCCCGGAAGCTCTGTTCCTGTCATTCCAATGTCTCCGGCACGAACGAGAACCATGGGGTTTGAGACATCAAGTATCGTTGCCTCCAGCTTTCCAAAACCGGGAATATCAAGAACATCCAGGCAGCTTCCTGTCGGAAGGAGAAGCCCTGTTTTAGCCCCTGCCGGATTCAAAAATTTCACATTCAGCTCCGCAGCCGTTCCGTCTACACCGGCAATGGCACAGTTTCCATCCTGGGCAAAGCTCTTTGTCTCCGGATCAATGGGAACTGTCACGTCAATATATTTTCCTGTGTTGCGGTTTAACATGTGGACGCAGGTCACCGGCTCTGTAATATCCACCATGCCCTCTTCTACTGCATAAGGACCTACAGCAGCTGTCATGTTTCCGCAGTTGGACTTGTAGTCCACCTGGCTCTTTCCCACAATCACCTGGCCCACCAGATACTCCACATCAATTCCCGGCTCCTGGCTTTTCCACACAATCACAATTTTATTGTTAGAGGAAACCGTTCCCCCCAGACCGTCAATCTGTTTGGGATCCGGATCCCCCATAGCCTGCAGAAAAATAGAATCCCACTCATCTGTGTTTTCCGGCAGCTCCTCTTTATGGAACATACACCCCTTACTGGTACCGCCTCTCATAAAAACCGTATGAAATTTTCTCATGGCGTCACTCTTCTCCTTTCTTACCGGATGCCTTTGTCCTTAGGTTGTGTTTCCGTCTCTGTCAGCTCAGACTCCCTGTTGCAGCCCCTCTATGGTTTCCAGCAGATAATCTGTAAATTCCTCTGCCGTTGCCCCGTCCACATCTGTAGTAATCACAGCTTTTCGCTCTGTAATCGTACAGATATCAAGCGCTCTGTCCAGAATCTCCTTCCGGTCACCGCAGCCGATATGAGCCATCAGCATTCCTGCTGCCCGGATCAGAGAACAGGGATCTGCGTAATCCCCTCTGCCGTGCTCCATCAAAAACGGAGCCGTTCCGTGAATGGCCTCAAACATGGCATAGTGGTTTCCGATATTGGAAGAGGATGCTGTTCCCAGTCCGCCCTGATGCTCTGCAGCCACATCCGTTACAATGTCGCCATACAGATTCGGCAGCACAATCACTTCGATTCCTTTGTTAAATTCCGGATCCAGCATTTTGGCGCACATGGCGTCTACCAGACGTTCCTGAATTTCTATCTCCGGATACTCCTCTCCCACTCTGCGGACAGCCTGAATAAAGTTTCCATCCGCCAGCTTTACAATATTGGCCTTGGTTACAATCGTCACATTCTTTTTACCATTTTTTCTCGCATACTCAAAGGCAGCCCGCGCAATCCTTTCACTTCCCTGTTTTGTCTGCACCTTAAAATCAACTGCCAGATCCTCGTTTACCTGAATCCCCTTATTTCCCCAGATATATTCCCCTTCAATGTTCTCTCTGAAAAATGTCCAGTCAATATTCTTATCAGGAATCCGGATAGGACGGACTGCTGCAAACAGCTCCAGTCCCCGGCGAAGCAGACTGTTGGCGGAAACCAGGTTCGGCCAGGGCTCTCCTGCCCGCGGCGTAACCATCGGCCCCTTGATCAAAACATTACATTTCTGAATCTCCTCAAACACCTCGTCAGGAAGACTCTGCAGCTTTGCCGCCCGGTTTTCAATCGTCATTCCTTCAATTTCACGAATCTCCACATGCCCCTGTTCCAGTTCCGGCGCAAGCAGATTTCTCAGAACCCGCAGAGCCTGCTTCATAATAATCGGGCCAATCCCGTCTCCGGGAAGAACTCCGATTACAATCGTTTCCAGACTGGAAAAATCAACTGCCTCTCTGTCCTTTTTCATTTTCTCAATCCGCTGAAATTCTGATTCAATCAGCTTTCCAAACTGTTCCTGTGCCGCCTTGATTTCCTCCATGATTCTTCTCCTTTCGCAAACCGATTCCTTCTGATTTTTATTATACGTCCCGGAAGGTTATAAGTAAAATATATGATTATGTATAGTTTCTATATGTTTTTTTCTATGAAACAAAAAAAAGGATGCCGCAAGCAGCATCCTCCCTCTCTCATTCTGTTTGAATCTCCTGATTCAAAGCCTTCACTCTTTTCCCCTGTTTTTTCGTTTCCGTTTTTCTTCGTACATCTTCTTATCCGCCAGATGCATCAATGCATGATAGTCCGTCCCCTCTTCCGGATAAAAGACGCATCCCAGGGAAAATTCGACCGTAACAGTCACCTGCTCCTCTCCCCCGATAAAGATTTCTCCCCGATGTCTCTTCATCTTCTGAATATCCTCCGCCAGGTCATCCCGTGACGAATATCCATACAGAAATACGACGAATTCATCTCCTCCCAGACGGGCACTGAGTTTTCCGTGACCGGTTTGTTCTCCTGCTGCTGCAGCAATCCGTTTCAGGTAATCATCACCCATATAGTGGCCGAAAATATCATTCACCATCTTCAGCCCGTCTGCATCCAGCATAACCATAGCAGCATTTTTCAGCTGCTCCGGGCAGGTAAAGAGAGACTCCAGCCCGTCATGAAAGCCCTTCCGGTTCAAAAGACCTGTCAGACTGTCTCTGGCATTCTCCGCCTTCAGCTGGTTAATCTCATTCCACCAGGCTGTCGCGTCTGTCACAAAATACGTAACGCTTTGATCATCCTCCTCCATCTCCATACGAAGGTATACTGTCTTCCCGTCTCTGTCAAACTGGAAAATGAAATTTTCATCATCAGTCTTATGTTTTCTGATCCCCTCCAGAATTTCTCTTACTCCGGTTTCAGAAACTCTTCCACTCTCCATATCCTCACCGGAAAATCCGAGAATTTCAAGCAATCGCTCACTGATGAACACTTTCTTATAAAAATAATTCTCCTCATAAATTCCAATGGGGAACCGCCCCTTATCAATTACCGCAGAAAACTTATTCCAGCTGAGACGAAGGCTCTTCAGCAGCTGGTTGATTCGGGCAATCAATTCATCAAACTCCAGGATATTCGTCTGGATGGTCAGATTCTCCAGATTTCCTCCTTCAATCTTTTCCAGTTCCCGCACAATACGGTCCACATTATCCGAAAGCTTTTTATTCACATACCAGATAATTGCGCCAATAATCACACTTCCCACAATCAGCACATAAGTCAGCACCAGAAGGGAGGAAACTACAAATCTCTTTATCAGATGACTGGAGTAGTAGGTTCTTGCCAGAATATAATTCTTATAAGGCTTTATATACACACAGTGCCGCCTTCCTCCAAACCGGTAGTGGTAGGACAACAATTCTGTTCCCGGATGTATCTTTTTCAGCGGTTCACTTACATCCCTGCCAATCAGATCGCCTGTCGTAGCTGCCACAACTGTTCCGCTCCGGGAATCAATAATCAGAAAATCACCCCAGCTTACCGAAGGCATACTGGCAATCATTCCGCTGAGACTCTTCTTCTCTGTTTCCTGAATCACCCGCCTCGGTTCCATTCCAATCTGAATAATACCGCTTCCGTCAGCCATCCACACAGCCGCATACTGCATCTGCTTTCCCTCTGCCGTATTCGGAGTAATATCCTGGCACATCTTCAGCGAGGTATCCTGAAGCATCGGCAGAAAATACGACATCTGTTCTCCGGAATAAAAGGAAAGTCCGTAATATTCCGGATGGGTTCCTCCGCATATCTTTCCCGCTTTGGAAAAATAGTGAAGCTCGTCCACATCCAGCAATTTTGCCAGCTCCCTGGTCTGTTCCAGACTGTTTTTTACTTCAGGCGTGTACTGGACAAAATAAGCCGCCATGTCAGCCGCCTGAATACACTTCTCCGAAAAGTCATTCCTGGCTTCTTCCATATCCTTTTCATTGGCTTCAATCAACGGACCTACCTGGCGGAACATTTCGTCAGCTGAAGCCTTCTGGCTTTCATGATGAATATACAGCTGAAAACCAATATTGGCAGGAAGAATCAAAAGAATCATACATACGATCATATATTTTGCCAGTCTTGGCAATGCTTCTCTGATACTGTTATTCTTCGTACTTCTATTCTTCATACCGTTCTCTCCATACCTCAAATTCATCTACAGATATCGGTTTGGAATATACATATCCCTGAATGAAATCGCAATCCATTTTACTCAGGGCTTCAACCTGTTCCATACTTTCAATTCCCTCTGCCACCACGTTCATATTCAGACTGTGGGCAAGCTGAATCACACTGTGGACAATGCTTCTGGACCGTTTACTTTCATTCAGAAAAAAGCTTCTGTCCAGCTTCAAGGTATCCACCTGAAGCGCCTTCAGCAAGGACAAAGAAGAATAAGCAAAGCCAAAATCATCCAGAGCCACACTCATGCCGATCCTGCGGAATCCGTCCAGCACCTGCTTCACAAATTCAAGCTGATGAGATTCCAGAAGCGCAGTCTCTGTCAGTTCAATCTCCAGGAGCCCGTCCGGGATCCGGTAACGTTCTTTGATTTCCTGATATTTTTTCCATACATCACACCCTGCTGTTCTGATATGGAAACGGGAAAGGTTCACCGAAATTCTGGTTACCGGTCTGCCCTGATCAATCCACTGACGGATCAGTCTGCAGATTTCTTCAAAGACATAAAGATCCAGACTGCAGATTTTTCCGTTTCTCTCCAGAATCGGAATAAAATCAGACGGGTAAATCATGCCTTCCTCCGGATGAATCCAGCGAACCAGGGCCTCAGCCTCGCAGTTTTTTCTCTCCCCTGCAGAAACCTTGGGCTGAAGATAAACATAAAAATCATGGCTTTTCAGAGAATCCTCGAAAATCGTATTCAGATAATTTTCTTTTTTGATCCGCTCCGCAACTGCTCCCTGATAAAAGCTGCAGACAGAGGTCTGTTCTCCCAGACGGCTGGCATGCATGGCCTTATTCATAGCCTGGCTGATCTCGTCTTCATCCTCCAGCCTGCAGATTCCTATGGAAAACTCCAGACTGTATTTGCCAAAGCGGCTTCTGACTCTGTCATTAATAGACTCTGTCACGGCGAGAATCCGGCGCTTGATTTCTTCATCCGACCTTTCATCCAGAAACAAAAAGAAATGGTCCATATTTGTCCGCGCTGCCAGCTCCTCCGGCCTCACCATCTTCTGAATTTCCGTGTAGATAAATACCAGGGTTCTGTTTCCATCCTCTTCTCCCCAGCTTTCATTAATATACCGGAAGTTCTTCACATTCAGATGAACCACGGCATACCCGCTCTTTTTCCCTTTTTCCAGAATACCTCCGGCTGCTCTTAAAAAGCCCTCCCGGTTATATCCCCCTGTCAGAGAATCTGTGTGCAGCATTTTTTCGCTGTGTTTATTTTCCTGAAACTGAATATAAATAATAATTCCAAATACAATGGAAAGAATCAGAGCCAGAATAAAGTACCAGTCACTCTCAGCCTCCAGCTTTTCCATCAGAAAATTATCGGGAATCATCGCTATCTGCACCCAGTTTGTCTGATCCAGATAATATGACGAAACAAGAATACTCTCTCCGGAAGGAAGAACCACCTCATATAATGCTTCCTCTTCCGGCTCCCTGTCTCTGATCTGCTCCATCACATAAGAGATATCAGCCTCCCCCATCGTAACTTCCGAACCTGCGTTTACGGTAATCATCTCTTTTTTATTTCCGTCCAGGAGCACACTGACTGCATACTCCTGATAATCTGCCAGATTGGAAAGCGTTTTCAGATCCTCATAATACTGTGTTCCCACCACAAGTCTTTTTTCTTCAGACGATTCGGGAATCGGAGCAGAAAACAGGATCCTCTTGTTTTTTACATAAGTAACCTCCGGTGTTTCCCAGATCTGAGGATTATCCGCCATCCACTGCTTCACAACCTCTTTTTTTCCAATCTCGGGAAATGTGCTTCCATCCTCGTAAACAAGGACCACATCAGCCAGCTGAAATGCGTTCTGTTTTCTGTCCAGCAATTCCTCTGTCAGAAGAAATCCCGGCATTCTGCTTAACGAGCCTGCAAACTCTGTGATAAATTCTTTTCCAAACCGAAGCCGCTCCGAAATATGGGCTGCCAGCTGTTCATTGCTCTCCTGGATGTATTCTTCCCCTATCCGGTGAACCTTTTTTTCAAAAACAACCGTATTTCCCACAAATCCGCCCAAAAGCAGAACTGCGCTCATCACAACCCAAAAAATAAATGCAAACCTTATCTTTTTTTCTTTTTGTATTTTACTCATCGCATCCCCTGTCATAAGCCAGCCGCACAAAGCGCGTCTGTCTTACTCGCCTAATTCATTATTGAGCAGCTCTGTTCCCTCAACTGCAAATCTGCCGTTTTGAATCACCTTCAAGGTCTCCCCGTCTCTGCAGACAGCTGTAATGTCCCCCAGTTCCGAATAGGGAATCGTAATATCCGTATGACATCCATAGTATGCTCTGGACGGATCCTCTTTCCGCATCAGAGATACCTCATTGTCTCTTGCAATGATTTCCTTTCCGTCCGGATTGTATACAGCTGAGTCCTCACTCCAGCTGTAGCAGGTATCGCCTACTGCAAAATGGGGACCCATTTTCTCTGCAATCAGAATCGGAAGCTTTTCCACAATTCCAAACCGCCTTGCCATGGCATAAGCCGCTGTATTCGTTCCTATGGCAAACTCTCCCATTGCCAGAGTATCATGATTTTTCATAATCTGCTGGCGAATCAAGTCCTTTCCCTCCTGAGGATTCTCAAAGTTGTCACAGGAATATTCTGTAATTTTTCCCTCTTCAAAGCGCATCCTGAGATTCTTAAACTGGAATTCTCCAATGTATACGTTCTCCACATGGAGAATGCCCTCTGTCCCTGCCAGAACCGGAGAGGTGAATACTTCGCCTACCGGAATGTTCACATCAGCCACACAGTTTTCAAAATTCGTCTGTTTCTGCGGATCTGCCAGCTGGTGAAGAGAGATTTTCAGGTTCGTCTCATTTGCTCCCCGCCCGGTAACTGTCACATACTCCGCCTGATCCAGAACATCAATCAGCTTCTGCTGCACATCCCGGTACCATTCATAATCCAGCGTATTGATCCGGATCGTTTCAGAAAAGATCTCCCGGAAATCCTCTCCAATCGCCGGAACAGGAAACGCAATAATCGTAAAACTGGTTTCATCTCCGGGAATATACTGATTTACAATGGGCATGGACTCATTGGAATAGGCAATGGTCAGCTCCTGCTGCTTTTCGCTTAAACCGTAGGCAGCCTCCTTATTCACCGGCTGGAAGCCCTCCTCTCCAAAGGTTTCCACCACAGCGGGGCCTGCATACCAGGATGCCTCTTTTTTGTACATCTCGTAGGCCGTCCGCAGCACAGCCAGTTTTCTCTCCTTAAATGCCTTATCAAAAAAGATAGCCTGATCATAGCGGTGATCGTAATCGAACTGGCTGTTGGGGGAGGAAGCGTGATAGCCGATTCTCCGTCCCGGTGTCTTTGTCACCAGCCAGACAGGTGCTCTGTAAATCACCGGTTTTAATCCCATGGCCTCAAACTGCAGAATTGCTGCCCGGATCATCCGTTCAAAGCCCAGCTTATAACGGATTCCCACAGTCTTTTTGGAAGACAGATCCCTTCCTGTCACCTCAAATCCCTTCCGGTATCCTTCTGCATAGGCATAGGCCATCTGATCAATAGTTTCCTGGGGAAGACTGTTTAAAAATTCCGCCACCTGAAGCTCGGTTTCTGAAATATATTCTCCAAAGCTGTACAGATACCGCAGATCCGACAGATCACTGTCCATAATCCGATCCCTTGCAAAGCTCAGCTTCGGATCCAGCTGTTCCCGGATACGGTAGGTCAGGGTGACATCGGTATAATCACTGAAGAACCAGTACAGAACGTCCTTCACATTCCGGATATCCGGAAGTCCGGAAGGATTATGTCCGGCTGCATCGACAAATTCTCCGTAAATCTCCAGCAAGGTTTCAAACAGAATCGTAATATCCGTCAGCCTGCATTCATAGGCAAACACAATTGCTCCTCTCAGCTGCGCATAAAATGCAGACAAAAGGGGGCCCCAGTCTTTTCCCAGCTTTTCTGCTGCAAACTCCGGATTGCCGTAGCTTTCCCCGTAATTCTCCGGAAGAATATCCCGGTACAGACTCTCATTCAGTTCCTTTAATTCCTCTATCGACAGGCTTTCCAGCTCATCTCTCAGCTGTCTTCTTGCCAGCTCCTCAATCTGTCCTGCAAAATGACTCATCTCTGTAAAATAACTGCGAAAAGGCTCCGGAATTCTGTTTTCTCCGGGAATCTCCTGAATCCGGTCGGCCGCCAGATCATACCGCTCTGTAATCTGTGTATTTTCCTCATTCCATAATTCCTGATAATTCATTCTGTCTTCCTTTCCTGGGAAAACCAGGGCTCCTTCGTCCCTGCATTCCCATCTCTTCCTGCCCGGCAGAGCTTTTTCCAGCGCTGCCTTTCGTCCGTCATCAGCCTGCGAAGCCTGCAATCACCAGAACAATCCAGACAACCGCCAAAACTCCGCTGACTCCCAGACCGATTTTAGCAAAAAGATAATTCTTTTCTCTCTCCATAAAGGAGATCAGCCCGTAAAAGCCTCCTATCATAGAAAATATCATACTGCTCAGCCCCCAGGCTGCCACATTCAGTCCTCCATTTCCCTGATGCGACACACTCAGTCCCAGACTGAATCCGCAGCATACGAGAGCTGCCGCCGCAAAGCCCACGCTGATAAAGCTTTTTCTGGAAAAAGGCTTTTTTATATAGGAAATTTTTTTCTTAACCTTTGGCAACTTTTTTCCTCCTTATGCGCTCCTTTTGAATCATGCGGTTTACAATATACCCCAAACCGCCTCCCAGAGTGTTCAGCAGCAGATCATCCACATCAAAGCTGCCTACCCGCAGAACCAGCTGAAGAGTTTCTACACTGAGACTGAACAGAAATGCCAAAAGCACGGTATTATACCATTTGCGGGATCTTCTGCTGACAATGGGAAGAAAAAAACCGCAGGGCATAAATGCAATCACATTGCCGAACACATTCAGCAGGAAAGCCTCCATTCCCAGCTGTTTTCTGTAAATGTAAAATCTGCGAATCTCTTTAAACAGCTCCAGATTATAGGCGTAATCCCTCTGAGAGGCATCACGGCCCAAAGACTCTGAAAATATTAAAAAGTAAACCAGAAGCGCCAGATAGGCAATAAACAGCACCCATCCCAGCTTCTGATTCCTGGTTGTATTCCTTATCATAAAAATCCTCAGCAATCTATCTTTAACCGCCTGAGCGGAATTATTTTCAAATTCATATTCTGATCATTGATTCCCTTTTGGGAAAAACAGCAGTTTCTGTCCTTTGCAAAACAGAAACTGCCTTTTCTTAAAACGTAATATCGCCTTTGCGTTTCAGCAAAAGTCCGCCGCAGATAATCGAACCGATTCCTACTGTCAGACCGGTAACCAGCACCACAATTCCAATAACAATACTGAATGCGCCTGTGCGCTGCATGGTTTTATAAACCTTTTCCATCCCGATTCTCCTTATTTAGACTGCCAAAAAAGCGATTTACTCCTCAGCGCCGTACTGCTCGTAGTAGGCATCAATTGCCTCTTTCAGCTTATCATCAATAATAACTCTGCCCTTATACGGACGGTTATACAGATGCTCTACCACCTCACCCATGGTTACAATGGCGGTTGTCTTAAATCCGTATTTTTCTTCGATTTCCTTTAATGCAGATTTGGTTCCCTTGCCCCGCTCCATACGGTCAACAGAAACAACCAGTCCCATTACATCAACATCGCCCTGTGCCTTGATAATCGGCAGAGTCTCCTCGATAGAGGTTCCTGCTGTTGTCACGTCCTCAATGATTACAACTTTGTCCTTATCCTGAATGGGGCTTCCCAGAAGGATACCCTTATCGCCGTGATCCTTTACCTCTTTCCGGTTGGAGCAGTACTTAATATCAGCATCATAAAACTCGCTGATTGCCATGGTGGTTGCCACAGTCAGGGGAATGCCCTTGTAGGCCGGTCCAAACAGAACGTCAAAATCCATACCGAAGGTATTCTGGATAGCCTTTGCGTAATACTCGCCAAGACGGCGCAGCTGGGTTCCTGTGCGGTAAAATCCGGTGTTTACGAAAAACGGGGTCTTTCTTCCGCTTTTGGTTACGAAATCTCCAAATTTCAGAACCTCGCAGTCAATCATAAATTCAATAAATTCTTTCTTATATGCTTCCATAATTTCCTCCTTTTATTTTACGCAGCCAATCAGCTGATTCACATCATCGATCTGATATTTCTTCATGTAATTTTCAATGCCCTCTGCAATCTCCACTGTCGCATAAGGATTGTAGAAATTGGCAGTTCCCACAGAAACAGCCGCAGCGCCTGCCATAAGGAACTCCAGCGCATCCTCAGCTGTTGCGATTCCGCCCATTCCGATAATCGGAAGCTTCACAGCATTGGCAACCTGATATACCATGCGCACTGCCACCGGCTTTACAGCAGGACCGGACATACCGCCGGTTTTATTGGCAATCGCAAAGGTTCTCCTGTTAATATCAATCTTCATGCCTGTCAGAGTATTGATCAGAGAAAGAACATCTGCACCGCCGGCCTCAGCCGCCTTTGCCATCACGGTAATATCTGTTACGTTGGGGCTCAGCTTCATAATCACCGGCTGCTTTGCATGACGCTTTACCTCTCTGGTGATTGCCTCTACCGCCTTCGGATCCTGACCAAAGGCAATGCCGCCCTCCTTGACGTTCGGGCAGGAAATATTGATTTCCAGCATATCTACCGGCTCGTCACCCAGTCGCTCTACAACCTCAATATAGTCCTCTGTGGTTTTTCCGCAGACATTCACAATGATCTTTGTATCATACTGCTTCAAAAAAGGAATATCCCGCTTTACAAATACATCAATGCCCGGATTCTGAAGACCGATGGCATTGAGCATACCGCCGTGCACCTCAGCAATTCTCGGGGTGGGATTGCCCGGCCAGGGCACATTGGCCACACCCTTGGTTACTACTGCGCCAAGGCGGTTTAAATCTACAAACTCACTGTACTCCGCGCCGCTTCCAAAGGTTCCGGAAGCTGTCATAACCGGATTTTTCAGTTCCACACCGGCAAGGGTTACCTTTGTGTTCATTACAGTTCCACCTCCTGTGCCAGGAATACGGGACCATCCTTGCAGATCCGCTTGTTGTGTACATGGGAGTGTTCATCCACCTCTTTGGACTGGCATACGCAGGCAAGACATGCGCCGATTCCGCAGGCCATCTTCTCTTCCAGAGAAAGCCAGCATTCAATTCCGTTCTCTTCTGCATAGGCCTTCAGCGCCCGCAGCATGGGAGTAGGGCCGCAGGCAAAGATCACATCTGCCTTCAGTCCGTTTTCCCGAATCGCATCAAGAACATTTCCCTTTGTTCCGGCGCTTCCGTCCTCTGTTGCAACATACACATCACTGAAGTTTTCAAACTCGTCATTTAAAAAGAGAACATCGCGATATCCCAAAACCGCCTGTTTCTCACAGTCAAGCTGTCTTGCCAGCTCCAGCATGGGAGGAATTCCAATGCCTCCGCCAATAAGAAATACCTTCTTTCCGGCAGCCCGCTCTAACGGGAAGCCATTGCCCAGGGGACCCATAATCTCAATGTCATCCCCGGCCTGGTATCCGGAAAACTGGCTGGTACCTGCACCCACTACCCGGTATACAATCCGGAGCTGTCCCTTTTCCTTGTCAACCTGACAAAGGCTGATGGGACGGGGAAGCAGCTTTCCCGCATCCTTTGTATAGACAGAAATAAACTGTCCCGGAACTGCTGCTCCGGCAATCTCATCTGCCTGAATCCACATACTGAAGATATCGTCTGTCAGCGCCTGCTGGCTGACTACCTTCGCTGTCATTTTTACTTTTCCCATAAATCTCGTCTCTCTCCCTTACAGAACGCTGTTAATATCTGCAACCATATCCAGTACAGCCTGTCTGGATGCCTCTGCAAAATGCTCAGCTCCGAATTTAGCATATTTTTCCTGCTTGTATGCTGCAATAATACCGCGGGAAGAGTTTACGATTGCACCCAGTCCGTCCTCATTGAAGCAGGGCTTCAGATCCTGTGCAGTACCGCCCTGAGCGCCGTATCCCGGAACCAGGAAATAGTTCTTCGGCATCAGCTTTCTTAAAACAGCGCTCATCTCCGGATAAGTTGCGCCTACAACAGCGCCTACATTGCTGTATGCTCCGTCCATGCAGTCAGCGCCCCACTCTACCACTTTATCAGCTACCAGCTCATAAACCGGACGGCCGTCTACCAGCTTATCCTGGAACTCGCCGCTGGATGGATTGGAGGTCTTTACCAGTACAAACAGACCCTTATCCTCTGCCTTGCACACATCTACAAACGGCTTTACGCCATCTGTTCCCAGATAGGGATTGACAGTCAGAAACTCTGTATTAAAAGCTGTGCATACGCTGTTTCCAACCTTTACCTTGCCCAGATGAGCGGTTGCATAAGCTGCAGAGGTAGAGCCGATATCGCCTCTCTTTGCATCACCGATAACAAGAAGTCCCTTGTCCTGACAGTAACGGACTGTTTTCTCATATACCTTCAGTCCTTCAATACCGAACTGCTCATACATGGCGATCTGCGGCTTTACAGAAGGAATCAGATCAAAAGTATGATCCACAATCTCCTTATTGAAATTCCAGATCGCGTCTGCCGCTCCTTCCAGAGTCTCTCCGAACTCCCCGAAAGACTTTTTCAGGATGTGCTCCGGAATATAATTTAACATCGGATCCAGTCCCACGCAAATCGGTGCCTTGGTTTTCTGAATTTTCTCAATCAACTGCTGAATCATCATATCCTCCTCATGTGTTCACATATATTCACTTGCTGCGCCCTGTCCTTGGGTTCTGATTGGAGAAACCCGCAGGGACAATTCTGCCCTGTACTGCCGGGACAAACACTGCCAACATGCCTTCAGACCGCAGATGTGCATCTTACTTGTCATTTTATCATATCCGTGAACGGCTTTCAAGCTGTTCACACCGGAATTTCACTGCTTCGTTAAAGCAATCCTGCCGCCAGGGGAACCGCAATCACTGTCAGAATTCCGGCTACTGCAATGGAAAGGCTGCTCATAGCTCCTTCCACCTCTCCCAGCTCCAGCGCCTTTGCCGTTCCAATGGCATGAGCGGAGGTTCCCAGAGCCAGTCCCTTTGCCATAGGCTCTTTAATTCCAAAAAGCCGGAAAACCGTTTCTCCAATAATATTTCCGAAAATTCCCGTGGCAATAATACATACAACGGTGACTGTTACCATTCCTCCTACTTCCTCGCTGATTCCCATGCCGATTGCCGTAGTAATGGACTTGGGAAGCAGGCTGACGTAGGTGCTGTGATCCAGACGGAACAGAAGGCTCATGGCAAAAATACAGGCCGCGCTGGTAAATACCCCGGACAGAATTGCTGCCAGAATTGCCCCGAAATGCTTTTTCAGAAGCTCCAGCTGCTTATACAGAGGAATTGCCAGACAAACCGTAGCCGGAGTCAGCAGATAACTGATAATTCCCGCGCTGCTGTTGTAGGTTTTATAATCGATTTTAAAGACAGTCAGAAAGCCGATTACAAGAACAACAGAAACAAGAAGAGGATTTAAAATTGCCCACCCCAGCTTTTTCTTCAGCCATATGCCGCAAAGATAAGCCATTATGCTGATTACAAATCCCAGATACAAAGACTGCTGCAAAAATGTCATTTTTCTTTTCCTCCCTTTTCTTTTCCTGTTTTTTTGCCTGACAGAATCCTCTCGGCCACGATTCCGGTCACTGCCATAACAATTACCGTAGATGCCAGACTGATTACAAACAGAGGAATCAGTGTTTCCTTCATGTCCGCATAGCTTTCCATCAGTCCCACACAGGCAGGAATAAACATAATAGGCATGGTATCCAGCAGGAAATTTCCTGTAGCCTCCACATCCTCCAGCTTCAGAAGTCCGCTGCAGAGCAGAAACAGAAGCAGAAAAAGGCCGTACACGCCTGCCGGAACAGGAAGGGGCAGAATACTGTTCAGCACTTCTCCTGCCAAAGTGATTCCAAAAATAATCAGGCATTCTTTTACGTATTTCATTGACGTTGATCCTCCTTATTTAGAACCGTTCTTTTGCATAACGCAGCTGTTCAGGACGGCTCCTGTATGATAAAAAGATACAGTCACGTATTTTAGCACTGCAATATGAAAATAACAATCCTGTTTCTTGTATTCTTTATGTTTTTTCTGTATACTGAAATCACTTTGATCTGACAGAAAGGAGATATTTCTCTATGACATATGATTCCCGATTAAACCCTGATTTTTCCACTCTTCAAAAAAAGCTTCTTCTTACAGACCGCCAGAGAGCAGAGGCAGAAAACCTGGCCCTGGAATGCTGCCGCCACGACTCTGTCCGCCTTTCCTATCCGGCAGACCCCCGGGAGGATGCCTGCCACTACCTTCTGTATTCTGAGGAAGGCAGGCTCTGCGCCGCCCTGGCTATGGTTCCCTGCGGAGAGTCTGCTGCAGAATGCACGGCCTTCACACTTCCCGCCCTTCGCCGGAAGGGGTGCTTTGACGCTCTTCTTAACCGCGCTCTTGAGGATTTTGAAGAATATGATATTTTCTTTCCCGTGTCCGGAACCTGCCCGGATACAGAGAAAACCCTGGCCGCTCTGGAAGCCCGGCTTGATTCCACAGAATACCAGATGGAGTGGAGCTCTGAGAACCGGAACCGTACTCCGGATCAGAAGAAACCGGCCTGCTTTCTTACCAGCTCCCCTTCCCCGGATGACAGGGAAACCTTATACTGGAGTTTTTATACCGGAACTTCCAAAGCACCTTCCTCAGACGGTCCTGCCGGAACCTTTCTTACCACCCGGACAGGAGAGGGCTGCGTCTGTCTTCATCAGGTGGAAATTCTTCCGGCCTTTCGCAGACAGGGTCTGGGCACTGCCATGATCCGTCTGTTTCTGGATATGGCTGAACAAAAAAATATTTCCCGGGTGATCCTCCAGGTTTCCGGTGACAACGAGGCAGCCATGGCCCTGTATAAAAAAACAGGGTTCCGCATTACGGAAGCCCTGTCCTTTTACTTTTACTGATTGATTCAATTTGCAGATTGCTTTTGCATATTCCGCAAAAAGCCGCGGTTCCTGACGGGATTTACAGCTCCAGAACCTTCTTTGCCGCCTCGTCCATCCAGCTTTCCTCCAGGTACTCTACCAGACCCTCGTCTACATGCTTTGCAATCACAGGGTCAATAGGAAGCTTGGCCAGAACCGGAATCTGATGTTCCTTTGCAATCTCGTCAATATGGCTCTCTCCGAATACGGAAATCTTCTTTCCGCAGTCCGGACATTCCAGATAGCTCATATTCTCTACCAGGCCGAGAATCGGAATATTCATTTTCTTTGCCATGTTCACAGCCTTGGCCACGATCATGGAAACCAGCTCCTGAGGAGAGGTTACAATCAGAATGCCGTCAACCGGAAGAGACTGGAATACAGTTAAGGGAACATCACCGGTTCCCGGCGGCATATCTACGAACATATAATCCACGTTCTCCCAGAGTGCCTCCTGCCAGAACTGTTTTACTGCGCCTGCAATAACCGGACCTCTCCAGATAACCGGATCGGTATCGTGATCCAGAAGCAGGTTGGCTGACATAATCTCAATGCCGGTTGCTGTGGTTGCCGGAACCATCAGTCCATCCGGATTTACAGAAACTCCGTCAACGCCCAGGCCAAATGCCTTGGGAATAGACGGTCCGGTAATATCAGCATCCAGAATCGCTGTATGCTTTCCCATGCTGTTCATTTTTACTGCCATCAGCGCGGTTACCAGAGATTTTCCAACTCCGCCTTTTCCGCTGACAACTCCGATTACTTTTTTTACACTGCTGGCCGGGTTTAACGGCTCTAAAAAGCTGGTCTGCTCTGCAGTGCGGCTGCTGCAGTTTTCTCCGCAGGAGCTGCAGTTATGAGTACAATTTTCGCTCATGTAAATACCTCCTAGGTTCTGCCGTCCGCTGTTTGCCACGGACAGCCCTAAAGGATAGGATACCACAGATTTACCAAAAGGGAAAGCCCGAAATACGGAAAATACAGGCCAGTCCTGCCTCTCCGTCAGGGAATTAAAAAATCGTTAAAAATTTCTCTAAATTTTAATGATTTGTTCCTTGTCTGGACACAGATATCTGCTATAATGAAGATAAATAAGTCAAAGAATTTTATTTCTATGCAAAAATTTTGTGAGGTATTACTGATGAATTTCAATATGAATCCCAACAGCGAACTGGTTCAATCCGCTGTCAACGTCCCCAATCTTGTCCCCGTTCCCGACGCCCTGATCAGTCAGGCCAAGGAATTTCAGATGGCCATGATGATGTACACCTGCGCTATCCGGGAAGTAAAAACAAAGCTGGAGGTTCTCAACGACGAGCTTTCCGTCCGCAACCAGCGCAATCCCATTGAAGTAATCAAATCCAGAGTGAAAAAACCTCTGAGTATTGTAGAAAAGCTGCAGCGCCGGAATCTCCCCGTGTCACTGGAATCCATGATGCAGAATCTGGATGACATTGCAGGAATCCGCGTAGTCTGTTCCTTTGTTGATGATATTTATGCCGTTGCCAATATGCTGGTCAGCCAGGATGACATTACGGTTATCACCATCAAGGATTATATCAAGCATCCCAAGCCCAACGGCTACCGCAGCTATCACCTGATTATTGAGATTCCTGTTTTCTTTTCAGAAGAAAAAAAGAACCTGCGGGTCGAGGTTCAGATCCGGACCATTGCCATGGATTTCTGGGCCAGTCTGGATCATCAGCTGAAGTACAAAAAGGATATCGGGGATGTCTCCGATCAGATCAGCGAGGAGCTGCGCCAGTGTGCGGAAACCATAGCCGCCACGGATCAGCGGATGTTGAATATCCGTCGCAGTATAGAAGCCCAGGGGGCTGCCCCTGACAAATACAGAAGCGCTCCGGTTCATCCCGGCTCCATCGCACAGTTTCACAGGATCTGCCAGGAACGCCTTGAGTAACTGCCGCATGGCGATCCCTTTCCGCCGCATGGCGATCCTCGCGGAGCGTTTTTATGTCATAGGATGCAATATCCTATGACATAAAAAATCAGGAGAAGGACTCTTTTACGGAGTCCCTCTCCTGATTTTTCTTTCTCCGGACATTTTCAGAGTCCGGAATACACCGGCCGCCTCCAGAGTTTTTCCAATGGTGTAAAACAGCATGGAATTCACCGGCCACATGACCAGATTTTTAAATACACGCATGGGCAGAAGCGCCAGAAAGCCCTTGCCGTAAAGCATACTGAGCCACAAGGTTCCCAGAAGAACATTGCACACCAGACTGACTGTAAATTCTGCCGCCAGAACCCTGGGAAGGGTAATCGGCTTTTTGTAAAAGAAACAGCCGTAAAGGACACCGCCCACCATGGCGCCTATGGTAAAGCCCGGAAAAAATGCCCCGGTCGGCTTCACCAGAAACTTCAGCACATCCAGCGCGCCTCCAAAAAGCCCTCCCACAACCGGGCCAAACAGGTAATACACAAACTGATTACATATAGTAGAAAACCCGATTTTAATGTAGTCACCAATTGCAATGGTAAAATACCCCAGTACCACAGAAATCGCCCCGAACATGGCAGCGGTTGTGATAGTTCTGACCTGGTGAAATTCATTCCAGGAATCGGTGAACAAAGTTGCTAATTTCTTCATAAAAAATTACCTCCTTTGCAGACCTCTCAAACTACAAAGGAGACAAGTGAGAAGCCATTATCCGGACTTCTCCGCCCTCTTCGCAGCGGGATGCGGCTTGTGTACCGCAAGAAGAAGCCTCTTCTTTTCGTCCTGCCGGCAACTCCCTGTCCGGCTGGCACTTAACGCACACAGACCTACTCTGCTTTTCTTTTTATATTTTTGCTGCATTTCCTGCAACGCCATCATCATATACCGGCAGACACACCTTGTCAAGTTTTTATTTTCTTCATCACATGAATATAATAAGGCACCAGGGGAATCAGCGCCGCCAGCCAGGCAGCCGGATCAGAGGCGCAGGTAGCCATATACCCCATTCCCAGGCGAACCGTCACCATAACCACAAGAGCTCTGGCTGCAAGCTCGAACACGCCGCCCATCATGGGCACAAAACCGTATCCCAGTCCCTGCAGCGCATTCCGGTACAGGAAAATACTTCCCAGGAAAGGATAACACCATGATACAGCTGTAAAATAATCCTTCGCCGCCTGAATCACTTCAACCTGATTCCGATCCACAAAAATGTGAATCAAAGTTCCTCCTGCCAGCTGGATAATCGCAAACATAACCACACTCCAGATCAGAATCATAATTTGCGTGCAGCGAACCCCCTGCCGAATCCGATCCATATTTCCTGCGCCCCGGTTCTGCCCTACATAAGTAGCAATGGTTGCTCCAAAGGATACAAAAACAGAGGAAACTAGGTTCTGAATCTTTCCTGCCGCTGAAAAGCCTGCAATATATACGGCTCCGAAAACGTTAATCGCCCCCTGGACAATGATGGTTCCAATCGCCGTAATGGAAAACTGCAGCCCCATGGGAACTCCAATCGCCAGAAGCCTTCCCATCACAGGAAAATCTCTGCGGAAATCTTCTTTCGTTAATTTCAAAAGCTCGAACTTTCGTATAATATAAACCAGACAGAGAAGGGCTGAAATTCCCTGAGAAATGACGGTAGCCCAGGCGCAGCCGTCCACTCCCATGTGCAGACGTACAATAAAGAAAATATCCAGCACCACATTAATCAGAGCGGAAATAATCAGGAAATACAAAGGAGAACGGCTGTCCCCCAATGCCCGCAGTACTGCTGCAAAAGCATTGTAGGCTCCTGTCACAAACAGGCCTGCATAAATAATCCGCATATAGGCCGCTGTGTCTCCAATAATCTCCGCCGGTGTATTGATCAGTCTCAGAATCGGCACATTAAGCACCAGAAGTCCCCCTGTCATCACCACAACAAAACCGAGACACAAAAGAATTGACATGGCAATATAATGGCGCATCTGCCTGTAATCCTTTGCTCCGAAGCTCTGGGCAACTAAAATGGCAAAGCCGCTGGTAATGCCGTTAAGCCAGCCGATAACCAGAAAAATGAGAGAAGCCGTACCTCCAATCGCAGCCAGGGCATTTACGCCGATGTAGCGGCCAGCCACAATGGAATCCACCAGATTGTAAAACTGCTGAAAAATATTTCCAAGATAGGTGGGTATCATAAATGCCAGTATCAGCCGCACCGGATTTCCCTTTGTCATATCATTTGTCATAAAAGCCTGTTTCCTCCATTCTTTATTTCCCTTCCGCCCATGGCGATCCCTGCGAAGCGTTTTTCCCGTTACAGGGCATCATTTCCTATGGCAAAACTTCAAAAAGTTTATCACAGAAAAAACGTGGAAACAACTGTCATTTTTCCGGTTTTCTTCCTATATTTCCATTAAAAAACCGCCGTTTTTTTTAAGCCATTCCCTGTGCCTTCTGTAATCCGGCATCTCCGACTCCACAATGTTCCAGAATGCAGCGGAATGATTCATTTCTCTCCTGTGAGCCAGCTCATGAATTACCACATAATCCAGAACCTCCCCCGGAGCCATCACCAGTCTCCAGTTAAAATTCAGATTTCCTGCAGCGCTGCAGCTGCCCCATCTTGTTTTCTGATCCCTTATGGTAATCCTTCCATAAGAAACCTGCATTCGCTCCGCATACAGGACTGTCCGTTCTCCCAACAGGAAGCCGGCCCTCTGACGAAGGCTCTGACGTTCTTCCTCTGTCAGTTTTTTTGCAGAAAATTCCCTTCGACCGGCAGCAATCTCCTCCTGCTTTGTCCGGATCCAATGTTCTTTTTCCCGTACAAAATCCTCTATTTTTCTGAGACTGCATCGTTTTGGCGCCCGGACAATTACGCTTCCGTCCGGCTCTACCTGAATTGCAACTGTTTTCCTCCCGGATCGTATAAGCTGATATTCCATATATCCTCCCTTTTCTTCCATATTTTTCTATATTTTTACCGATAACCCTCCAGAGTTTTCTTTATTTTTTGAATTTTTTAGTTTTTTAGTTTATTCTGTATAATTATATCATAAGAATTTGTCCCCATGATATACAAAATTTTTTTTAGTTTTTCTGAAAATTGTTCTTGTTGCGCTTTTTTTGTTTTCCTATATAATATTATATCAGAAAAAAGGAGGATACCACTTATGCCACAGAGAACGGATATTCATAAGGTACTTATTATCGGGTCCGGCCCTATCATCATCGGCCAGGCCTGTGAGTTTGACTATTCTGGAACTCAGGCCTGCAAGGCCCTGAAAAATCTCGGTTATGAAATTGTGCTGGTTAATTCCAACCCGGCTACCATCATGACCGATCCGGAAACAGCAGATGTTACTTATATTGAGCCCCTGAACGTAGAGCGTCTGGAACAGATTATTGCGAAAGAGCGTCCTGATGCACTGCTTCCCAATCTGGGTGGCCAGTCCGGCCTGAATCTGTGTTCAGAATTAAACAAAGCTGGAATTCTGGACAAATATAATGTAAAAGTAATCGGCGTTCAGGTAGACGCCATTGAACGGGGTGAAGACCGCGTAGAATTTAAAAAAGCCATGAACGACCTGGGCATTGAAATGGCCCGCAGTGAAGTGGCCTACTCTGTCGAAGAAGCCCTGGATATTGCAGACAAGCTGGGATATCCGGTTGTACTTCGCCCTGCATACACCATGGGCGGCGCCGGCGGCGGTCTGGTTTACAACAAAGAGGAGCTGAAAACCGTATGCGCCAGAGGTCTTCAGGCCAGCCTGGTAGGCCAGGTTCTGGTAGAAGAATCCATTCTGGGATGGGAAGAGCTGGAGCTGGAAATTGTCCGCGACTGCGAGGGCAATATGATCACTGTCTGCTTCATCGAAAATATCGATCCCCTGGGCGTCCATACCGGTGACTCCTTCTGCTCTGCTCCCATGCTGACCATTTCTGAGGAATGTCAGAAGCGTCTGCAGGAACAGGCTTATAAAATTGTTGACTCCGTACAGGTTATCGGCGGAACCAACGTACAGTTTGCCCACGATCCGGTTTCCGATCGGATTATTGTAATCGAAATCAACCCGCGTACCTCCCGATCCTCCGCCCTGGCATCCAAGGCTACCGGATTCCCCATTGCCCTGGTATCCGCTATGCTGGCTACGGGACTGACCTTAAAGGACATCCCCTGCGGAAAGTACGGAACTCTGGACAAATACGTTCCCGGCGGCGATTACGTTGTAATCAAGTTTGCCCGCTGGGCCTTTGAAAAATTCAAAGGCGTTGAGGATCACCTGGGCACCCAGATGCGCGCCGTAGGTGAGGTAATGAGTATTGGTAAAAATTATAAAGAGGCTTTCCAGAAGGCCATCCGCAGCCTTGAAACAGGACGCTACGGCCTGGGCCATGCAAAAGATTTTGATACAAAGTCAAAAGAAGAGCTTCTGAAGATGCTGATTACTCCTTCCAGTGAGCGTCATTTCATTATGTACGAGGCACTGCGCAAGGGCGCTTCTGTCAGCGAGATCCATGAGATTACCAAAGTAAAAGCATGGTTTATTGAGCAGATGAAGGAGCTGGTAGAGGAAGAAGAAGCCCTTCTTGCCTGCAAGGGAAGCCTGCCCTCAGACGAGATGCTGACTGCTGCCAAAAAAGACGGCTTCTCCGACAAATATTTAAGCCAGCTGCTTGCAGTTTCCGAGGATTCCATCCGCAATCGCCGGATTGAGCTGGGCGTAGAGGAAGCATGGGAGGGCATTCATGTCAGCGGAACCGAGGACAATGCCTACTACTATTCCACCTACAACGCACCGGATAAGAATCCTGTCCGCACGGAAAAGCCGAAGGTTATGATTCTGGGCGGAGGCCCCAACAGAATCGGACAGGGTATTGAGTTTGACTACTGCTGCGTTCACGCTTCTCTGGCCCTGAAAAAGCTGGGCTTTGAGACCATTATCGTAAACTGCAATCCGGAGACGGTTTCCACAGACTACGATACCTCTGACAAGCTGTATTTCGAGCCCCTGACTCTGGAGGATGTATTAAGCATCTACAAAAAAGAAAAGCCGGTTGGTGTTATCGCTCAGTTCGGTGGACAGACTCCTCTGAATCTGGCTGCTGACCTGGAGAAAAACGGAGTTCGTATTCTGGGTACTGCTCCTTCCGTAATCGATCTGGCAGAGGACCGCGATCTGTTCCGCGCCATGATGGAGAAGCTGGAAATCCCCATGCCGGAATCCGGTATGGCTACCACCGTAGAAGAGGCCCTGGAAATCGCTTCCAACATCGGCTACCCTGTTATGGTTCGTCCTTCCTATGTTCTTGGCGGACGCGGCATGGAAGTCGTATATGATGATGCCAGCATGATCAACTACATGAAGGCTGCCGTAGGTGTCACTCCGGATCGCCCGATTCTGATTGACCGTTTCTTAAATCATGCAACCGAGTGTGAGGCAGATGCAATCAGTGACGGTACTCATGCATTTGTTCCTGCTGTTATGGAGCATATTGAGCTGGCCGGCGTTCACTCCGGTGACTCCGCCTGCATTATTCCTTCTGTTCAGATTTCAAAGGAAAATCTGGAAACCATCAAGGAATATACCAGAAAAATTGCAGAGGAAATGCATGTAAAGGGCCTGATGAACATGCAGTACGCCATTGAAAATGGAAAGGTTTATGTGCTGGAGGCAAATCCCCGCGCATCCCGTACTGTTCCGCTGGTATCCAAGGTCTGCAACATCCGCATGGTACCGCTGGCTACAGACATCATTACCTCTGAGCTGACCGGACGTCCCTCTCCTGTCTCCACCTTAAAAGAACAGGATATTCCTTACTACGGAGTAAAAGAGGCTGTATTCCCGTTCAACATGTTCCAGGAGGTTGACCCGATTCTGGGACCGGAAATGCGTTCCACCGGTGAGGTTTTAGGCCTGTCTCCTTCTTACGGAGAAGCCTTCTTCAAGGCTCAGGAGGCCACCCAGTCCAGACTTCCTCTGGAGGGAACGGTTCTGATCTCTGTAAACCGCAAGGATAAGGCAGAGGTTGTAGATGTGGCAAGAAGCTTCTATGAGGACGGTTTTGACATTGTGGCAACACAGAATACCTATGATCTCATTGCTGCTGCCGGAATCCCGGCTAAAAAGGTAAAGAAGCTTCACGAAGGACGTCCCAATATTCTGGATATGATTACAAACGGAGAGATTCAGCTGATTATCAACTCTCCGATTGGCAAGGACAGCGTCCATGACGACAGCTATCTGAGAAAAGCCGCTATTAAGGCAAAGGTTCCCTACATGACCACCATCGCTGCTGCCAAGGCTACTGCAAGCGGCATCAGCTATGTGAAGGCTCACGGACAGGGTGAGGTAAATTCCATTCAGAACCTTCACAGCCAGATTCGTGATAAATAGGATAAACTGCTGAGGCTGAAAAACACCCGGGAATGGTGAAATTACAGGAAGTATCTCGTGATACCAGAAAATCGCTCAGACCTTACGGTCCGGGCGATTTTCTATAAGGGGCGCTTTTTGCAGCCCCGTTTTGAATGAATATACAAAACAAATAAAATTCATGTTCCGGCAGGGGCGAATTGTTAACTAATAATTTTATTTTTAGTTGACAATTTGCCCCCGTTGTGTTATACCTTTAACCAATGGACCAGTATCTTCCTGCAGCAGCTGCCGGCGCTGCACATTCTGCAGGCAGATTGATATTCATACCGAAAGAAAGGACACTACCTATCATGAATCAGACCTTATCCAGAGAACCTGTTTCTTCACAGACCTCTCATCTTCGCTTTACTACAAGAGAACTTGTTTTAGGAGGAATGTTTGCAGCGCTCATGGCTGTTATCTCCCAGCTTTCCATCCCCATGCCCAACGGCGTTCCTATTACTATTCAGGTATTTGGCATTGCCCTGATCGGAGTAACCCTGGGCTGGCGTCTTGGCTGTCTTTCCGCAGTAATTTACCTGCTGATCGGCGCTGTGGGGCTTCCTGTATTTGCCAATTTCGGCGGAGGCGTTTCCCGTCTGGTCAGCCTGACAGGCGGTTATCTCTGGTCCTATCCCCTGATGGCTGCTCTCTGCGGAATCCATCCCAACACCGGAAACCAGAAAAAGGATACTGCTTTGATTCTCCTTTCCTCCCTGGCAGGACTGCTTCTTGTTGAGACCATCGGCGGACTTCAGTGGGCAGCACTTTCCGGCGGCTCCATGTCTGTTTCCGCAGTCTTTGCCTATGCAGCTGTGGCATTTATTCCCAAGGACATCGTTCTGACTGTTCTGGCTGTTTTTACCGGCCTTTCCATGAGAAAGGTGCTGAATCGAATCATGGGATGAGACCTTCCCACCTGTATCTTAAAGAGGAGTCGCCAGTGCTTTGGGTATCAATATGTATTTGGCGTGTCCATCTTATAGGGTAGATTTTAATACACGCTGCGGTATTGATTTTGCATGTTCAACTGATTTTAGAGTTTTTTGCAAAATCCAAGGCACCGATTTTGCATGTTCAACTGATTTTGGAGTTTTTTGCAAAATCCAAGGCACCGATTTTGCATGTTTAAACGATTTTAGCATTTTTTGCAAAATCCAAGACCACCATTTTGCATATTTAAGCAATTTTGGTGTTTTTTACAAAATTCCAAATCAACCCCTGCATATCTGAAGCAGCAGAAAATTATGGTTTTGATTGTGTGACATCAAGCAACAAATAAAGGATTAGCTGCATCAGCAAATAGAATCCATCTTCTTTTTGATTACCCACCATAAGAAACCTCCCCGGTTTCTTATGGCTCTTTGATAAATTAAACGTTCTATATTAACAATTTTTCATAAACATGATACCACTTCAAGCCATACAGTTCCTCCAACCCCAAATTATTATCCATTACTTTATAACAAACTTTTTTCTGACATTTCCGTCAAAATAAAGAGAGTCTCAGCATAAATGTATCTGACGTATGATCCATCAGATTGTTTTATCCTGAGACTCTTTGTGTTATCATAATGAATTGTCACCGTTAATCAGAGAGCAGGGCTCTCCCCTACCAAAGTTTGAACCCTGTCTCCAACAACATACGCATGGATTCTACCATGCACTCTGTTATGATAACTATTGAAGTGGATTTTGACAACCCTGTTTCTCAGGATTTTTATAATAAAATCATCTTTTCGCTGAATCTTAGCCAGATCCCCTGTACTTGTGGACTTGCTGGTTCTCTCATCTGGTATGGTGGATACCACCGTAAAGTCAGGATGGCTGATCACATCATCCTCCTTCGTGTTGCCCGTGTTTTCTGTACGGCATGTGGCCATACTCATGCGCTCCTTCTTTCTTCACTTGTCCCTTATTCCCAGATCCCTCTCCCCGTTCAGGCTTCTGTCGCTGACTGTTATGAAAAAAAGTCCGGTTACCACAGTATCCTTAACTCCCAGTCATGTATTGACGAAAATACCATTTCTTCTATTATCCGTTCTTACCGGAAGCACTGGCAGCAGCGCATTCGTTCCCATAATCTTTCCTTTGCGATGCTCCATAATCTTATCCGCGGATGTTTTGCATCCTTTTCCAGGCCTTTCATGCAGATAAAAACGACCCGCAATAAAATTTTTCTTTCACCAACATAACACTCCTTGGTGGTATCTCCCTTTTTTCGTTATCCTTGTGAAAAAGGAGGTATTTCATTATGAAAGAAGAATTAAAGCAGGGGATCGCCCTCATGCGCTACGGCGCAATCGCTCCACTGATTGCCGGGCTCGACGAGGAGTATCCCTCCCAAAGTGCATTCTATGAAGAGATCGCTGCCAAAGGTATTACCGGTCCCGATGGCAAAGTCCGTCATTACGCACCTGCCACCATAGAAAAATGGTATCTGAATTATAAAAAATATGGCTTTGATGCCCTTGTTCCCAAAGCCAGGGCCGATGCTGGTATGAGCCGCAAACTCGATGACGAACTCCAGGAGCAGATCCGTTATCTCAAACAAAACTATCCCAGGATGTCTGCCGCTGCTATCTACCGCCAGCTCGGTTCCAATGGTTCCATCGCTTACGGGCAGGTGTCAGAATCCACGGTCTGCCGCTTCGTCAATCAGGTACAGGCAGAACTGCGCCAGACTCCCAACCGTGACATGCGAAGATACGAACGTCCCCATATCAATGAAGTCTGGTGCGGCGACAGCAGTGTCGGCCCTAAACTGACTGATACCGATGGAAAGAAACATCGCATCTATGTCATTGCCCTGATCGATGATGCCAGCCGTTTCATTACCGGTGTGGACGTCTTCTTCAATGACAATTTCGTCAACCTGATGTCTGTCATGAAATCAGCCATTTCCAAGTATGGAAGGCCAAAAGTTTTTAACTTCGATAATGGCAAAGCTTACCGCAACCGGCAGATGGAACTGCTTGCTGCAAGGATCGGTTCCACCCTCAGCTATTGCCAGCCTTACACGCCCACCGGCAAAGCTAAGATCGAACGCTGGTTTCGCACCCTGAAAGACCAGTGGATGGCTTCCCTGGATATGAGAGATTTTCATACCCTCGAAGAACTCAGAGGGAGCCTGCTGACCTATGTCAGGAGCTATAATCAAAGTCCTCATTCCTCTCTGAAGGGAGTATCCCCACAGGAACGCTTCTTCCAGGAACCGGAACTGATCAGCCGTCTGCCCGATGAGCTGATCGACTCCTCTTTTCTTCTTGAGATCGAGCGCAGGGTATCCTCGGACTCTGTCATCGTGATCGATCAGGTGGAGTATGAGGTCGATTACCGTTTTGCAAAGCAGCGGATCACTCTCCGTTATACACCGGATATGAAGGACATCTTTATTGTGGAAGCAGATGGCTCCCTTACACCAATCCGTCTGCTCAATAAACATGACAATGCCTCTGTAAAGCGGGACAAAGTGCGTCTGACAGGAGGTGAAGACTGATGGAACTCACTGCCCGCTATGGTCTTGAATTCAATCCTTTTTTAAAGAATTCCAAAGAGATCCTTTTCGAAGGAGCCGAGTATACAGAAGCAAAGTTTCGTCTGGATTACCTTGCCAGGA
>OKSE01000146.1_pt1 | contig 44695 bp, 46 predicted proteins | sample 1633631 | NCBI WGS metagenome assembly OKSE01 (sample SAMEA3541555, study PRJEB24748) | human gut metagenome | biome: human gut; feature: human-associated habitat; material: faeces | place: China | collected 2012 | reverse complement strand
AAACACCTTTTTATCATCTCCGGCTGTTTCGGCGCGGATTGAAAAGCTGGAAAAGGACGGGATTATTTCCGGGTATCATGCCCAGGTAAATCCCATGAAGCTGGGATATCACATTATCGCATTTATCAATCTGAATGTAGTACCGGATGACAAGCCGAAGTTTTATGCTTATGCGGAAAGTGTGCCGAATATTCTGGAGTGCAGCTGTGTCACCGGGGATTATTCCATGATTCTCAAGGTGGCTTTTCACAGCACCATGGAGCTGGATGTTTTTATCGGCCAGCTGCAGAAGTTCGGAAAAACAAGTACCCAGATTGTATTTTCCACCCATGTGGGACCGCGGGGCGTGGATGTGCAGGAAAATTAAGTTCCGTTTTTGCTCTTTTTTCATACAGTATATTAGAACAGTATGGAAAAGGAGCATTTTTGATCGCAATGGCAGATAAGGTCAGTATTGTAATTGATGCAGGTCACGGAGGACAGGATCCGGGGGCCGTATTTCAGGGAAGGGAAGAAAAGACGGATACCCTGCGGCTGGCATTGGCAGTGGGACAGATTTTGACGGAAAATGGAATGGACGTATCCTATACACGGGTTACGGACCGTTACCACACGCCGGGGGAAAAGGCAGAAATGGCAAATTATCAGGATGCGGATTATTTCCTGTCAATTCACAGAAATGCCATGCCGGTTCCGGGAACCGCATCGGGAATTCAGACTCTCATATATGAAAACGGAGGGGCGGCCCAGCTGATGGCCTCGGAAATCAATAAAAAACTGACGGAAACGGGCTGGAAGGATCTGGGCGTGATGGAACGGCCGGGACTGATTGTTCTGAGGAAAACAAAAATGCCGGCAGTTCTGGTGGAAGCGGGATTTTTGGATAATGAGAAGGATAACCGCTTTTTTGATCAGAATTTCCAGAAGGTGGCCCAGGCTATTGCAGACGGAATTCTGGAAGCGGCAAGGATGGAGGCAGAGGGTCCGGCGTATTACCAGATTCAGGTTGGAGCCTATAAAAGCAGACAGGAGGCGGAGCGCCTGGCTGAACAGCTGAAGGCGGAGGATTATCCTGCTTTTCTGGTGGCGGAGGACGGCTGGTTTAAGGTGAGGGTAGGCGCATATCTGAATCTGGATCATGCGGCATGGATGGAAAAAACGCTGAGAGCAGCCGGTTATCCGACGATTATGGTGCAGGAGAGGGAAAAGTAGAAAAGGAAGGCGGTCTGCCTTGCATTCGGGAAATACAGATGATAAAATAAAGATATTCACACAGAGTGGAAGGAAGCAGAACCTTGAAAAGCCCGGCTGTTGTTCTGTCAGAGACAAAGCACCGGCCAGGCTGTGCCGGAAAGGAGGCGCTTTTATGGAGAACAGGAAGCGGATTGTAACCATTGGCAGACAGTATGGAAGCGGCGGCGGTGAGGTGGGAAAGAAGCTGGCAGAACAGCTTGGCGTACACTGTTACGACAAGAACATTCTGCGGATGGATTCTGCGGAAAGCGGGATCAAGGAAAGCTATTTTCATCTGGCAGACGAGCGGGCAGGAAACAAGCTTCTCTACAAAATCGTCAGCTCTCTGGTTCCGGAACAGGGAGCGCCTTCCTTTGGCTCGGATCTGGTTTCTGCGGATAACCTTTTCCGATTCCAGTCTGAGGTAATCAGAAAGCTGGCGGCAGCAGAGTCCTGTGTTTTTATTGGCCGGTGCGCAGAATATGTGCTGGAGGGAGAAGAGGGACTGGTCCGGGTATTTCTCTATGCAGACATGGAGGCAAGAGAGGCCAGAATCCGCGAGAAGCATTTGTATGAGGAAAAGGATCTGGTAAAAAATATCAAACGAATCGATAAAGAACGGCGGGACTATCACAGATATTATACGGGACGAAGCTGGGAGGATGTGGGAAACTACGATCTGATGCTGAATACAGCGCGGCTGGGAATTGACGGAACAGTCAATGTGATTCTTGATTATCTGGAGGAGAGAGGCCTGAGGTAAGAGAAAGGCAGTAATTTCGATTAAAGAAGAATGACATGCATAGAAAAAGAAATGCCATGCGGCGGAAGGGAACCTTGTTACAGAAGTGACCCGCCGCAGGCGGAGAAGCTCGCTTGCGAGCTTCTTTTTTATTTGTGAAGCTGTTACATATCAGGTACCGGGGTGGGGCGGGCAGAATCAAAAACATCTTCTGCGTGGAACAGATCCTCCAGCTTTCTGTGGGAAGGATCCTCGGCAGTAATGTCTTTCCACATGCGGTAGCCGTCCAGATTGCGCCGTCCCTGGCGCAGGAATGTGTCTCCAAGCTGTACCCAGTACTGGTTGGAGTCCACGTTGCAGAAATACCGGAATCCGGCCTGGTACAGATAGGTAAACCGTTCATTTTCTGAAGTATAGGGGTGCCAGTCTCCCACATCAGCGCCAAAGGGATAAAGAATAATATCCGTAGGACCGATGAGAGAGTCTACTTCTGTCTCCCATTTATCGGTGTCTGTTTTGAAGCGATCCCATTCGACAGTACCCAGATCCAGATGTCCCCAGCTGTGGGAGGCCAGCTCCCAGCCGTGATCCTTTAAGCACTGGGCAACCTTCGCAGCTTCCTGGCGATCCTGCTCATAGGTGGGAGAATCTGCATAGGAGGCAGCAGTCCGGTATCCCAGGATTCCCTCATAACCGGTAAAGGCCAGAACAGCCCGTGCGCCCCGGTAGGAAAAATCAGGATGCTCCTGAATAAAATCCTCCAGAATAGGAACCAGATCATAGGATCCGGTAACAGCAGTGCCGTCTTCAAGAATCATTTCGCAGGTAGGCTTTCCGTCTTCTCCGATTACAATCCGGGAGGCGAATCCGTCACCGTCCATATAAGGGTAGTAGCAGAGATCATCCTGAGACATGACAAAGGGAATTTTTCCTTCCGGCAGCATAATGTCTCCGGCCTTCATAACGGTTTTTCCTGTCTCATCGGTGGTTTCGCAGGCAAGATCATGAAGACGGACCAGAACGTATCCTTTATCATACATGGTCTGGAGTATCTTTTTAAATTCGTCTACCGTAGTCATAACCTGATTGTAGCCGTCCTGATCTGACTGGCCGTCAAAGGCTTTGGCAGGATCCACAATCAGGGAATGGAAAAAGACATGGGTCACCTGGCTGATGGGAGTCCGGACCAGAGACTGACGAATGGTTTCGTACTGGGCAATGGCAGACTGGACTTCCGGAAGGGAGGCTGTCTGTGCATCCTCCTGAAGCAGGGAAATGGCCTTGTCATAATCGTATCCCGCAGCCAGGGCAGAGGCCCGGGACAGAAGGCTCTCAGCCGGTGTTTCCGGAGAAGCGGTTTCGGAAGCGGCCTGGCTTTGGGAGGAATTGTCTGTGAGATTGATTTCTTCTGTTGAGGCCTGATTGGAGGCGGTAGCTGCTCCCGATGCGGCATTCTGGCTGTTCCCGGCAGCATGTTTGATTTTTGTTCCGATAAACATGGCGCCTGCAGCCAGAATGGCAACGATAGCCAGACATTCCGCTGCAACGGTTATGCGCCGTATGGTGCGTCTTCGTTTTCGCCAGCGGGCGCGTTCTTCTGAATTGTATGGTATCATAGTAAATCCCTCATTTCTATCTTATCTGCATCTGCAGTCAGGATGCGGTTTCTTTTACTTATAATAGCACAGAAAAGGTCAAATAGCCAGATGTTGACAGAGAGGAACATAGATTCTTTCTGCCTGCCATAGACTGATCTTATAGATGGAAGGATTCAGGAGAGATGGATATGAAAGGAATCGTACTGGCATTATGTCTGGCGCTGGCGGGAACACAGGGGGCAGGAGCAGCCTGCTGGAATAAAGAGCCGCGGCTGGAAATTCCGGTTGCGGCAGAGGCAGTTTCCGGTCCGGAGATTTCTGCTCCCAGCGCAGTTTTAATGGAGGCCTCTACCGGACAGATTATTTATGAGAAGCAGGCGGATGAACAGAGAAGTCCGGCCAGCATTACAAAAATCATGACGCTGATTCTGATTTTTGACGCTATTGATGAGGGAAAAATAAAAATGACAGATGAGGTGGTTACCAGCGCTTATGCAAAATCCATGGGCGGTTCCCAGGTCTTTCTGGAGGAGGGAGAGATTCAGACAGTGGAAACGCTGATCAAATGTATTGTGATTGCGTCGGGAAATGATGCGTCGGTTGCCATGGCGGAATACATAGCAGGCTCGGAGGAGGCATTTGTCCAGATGATGAATGAGCGGGCAGCAGGACTGGGCATGACCGGCACTCATTTTGTGGACTGCTGCGGCCTGACAGAGGATCCCGCGCATCTGACTACAGCCAGAGACATTGCGCTTATGTCCAGGGAGCTGATTACCAGATATCCGCAGATTCATAATTATTCAACCATCTGGATGGATACCATTACACATGTAACGAAACAGGGAACAAAGGAGTTCGGGCTTTCCAATACAAACCGGCTTTTGAAAATGCCTGCCGGTTACCGGGTGACGGGGTTGAAAACAGGCTCGACCTCTCTGGCAAAATACTGCCTGTCTGCCACTGCGGAAAAGGACGGCATCCGTTTGATTGCCGCTGTCATGGCGGCCCCTGATTATAAGGCAAGGTTTGCAGATGCCCAGACTCTGTTGAATTACGGGTATGCCAGCTGCAGACTGTACGAGGATCAGGAAATGCCGGAGCTTCCTCTTATGGCAGTGGCAGATGGAATCGAGGATTTTGTTCCCCTGTCTTACCAGGGAGAATTTTCCTATCTCAGCTTAAACGGAGAGGATTTTTCACAGGTGGAGAAAAAGCTGATGCTTCCGGATTCCATGGAAGCGCCGGTGGAGGAGGGCGAAAAAGCGGGAGTTCTCCGGTATGAATTAAAGGGAAAGGTTCTGGGAGAGGTGGAAATTGTGACAGAGGGAGCTGTGAAAAAGGCCGGATACCGGGATTATCTGAAGAAGCTGAGGAGAGCGTGGATGATGGAGTCTCCGGGGCAGGCATTGAAAGACGAGAAGTGATGGCTGTGCTGTTTCCGTACTTGACATCGAAATACATTTTGATAGAATGAACCTAGAATAAAACAGGAGATTACAGAAATGAACGAACAGAATAAACAAAAGAAACAGTTCTGGACAGAGGCGGGCTTCTGGAAGGAAGCAGGGATTCTGACCGTGGCTGTGGGAATTATTGCAGCGGCAGTGTTTTTCTTTTTGATGCCCAGCCACGCATCGGTCAGCAGTATTTCCGGTCTGGCGATTGTGCTTTCCAACTTTGTGCCTCTTCCGGTTTCCGCCATTACCATGATTTTTAATGTGGGACTGCTGATTGTGGGATTTCTGACCTGCGGGCGGGAATTCGGGGCAAAGACCGTATATACCAGCATTATGCTGCCGCTGTTTCTTGGAATTTTTGAGAAAATTTTTCCGGATTTTCAGTCACTGACAGGAAGCGCAGAGCTGGATGTGCTTTGCTATGTGCTGACAGTAAGCATTGGACTGAGCATTCTTTTTAACAGAAATGCCTCCTCCGGCGGTCTGGATATTGTGGCAAAGATTATGAATAAATATCTGCATATTGAGCTGGGGCGGGCCATGTCGCTTTCCGGAATGTGCGTAGCCCTGTCCTCTGCCCTGGTTTATGATAAAAAAACAGTGGTTCTCAGTATTCTGGGAACGTATTTTAACGGAATTGTGCTGGATCATTTTATCTTCGGACAGAATCTGAAGCGGCGGGTATGTATTATCACGAAAAAAGAGAAGGAGCTGAGAGAATTTATTCTTCATGAGCTCCACAGCGGCGCGACTATTTATGAGGCCATCGGCGCCTACAATATGGAAAAACGCAATGAAATTATTACGATTGTGGATAAAAGCGAGTACCAGCGGCTGATGAATTTTATGATGCACACCGATTCGGATGCGTTTATGACAGTTTATACGGTGGCGGATATGAGGTACCGGCCCAAGCTTTAAAAAAGCGGGATTCCGGTATTTGACAGAGGAAAACAAGGAAAAGCGGGCAGCCTGGTTTAAAGAAGAGGAAAGCCGTCCATACTGTCAGTAAATGGAATGGAAAGAAGGACGACAGTATGAAACGGAAGAATTTTATAGCCCGGTATCTGGAGGAGATAACTCCTGTTTCCTTTGAACTGGAGACAGCAGAGGAATTTCAGGTAATCGGGGATGGGCCTGTCCGGTTTCGGGTAAAGCTCAGACGGGAGATTCCCAGAAGGGAGCTGCTTCAAAGCACTTCCCTGGCTTTGGGTGAGGCCTATGCCAGAGGGGATTTGGAGGTGGAAGGGGATCTGTATCAGGTGCTGGATCTGTTCCTCGGATCTATGGAACGGTTTCGGACAAGCAGACTGGCTCTTGCCGGCCTGCTTCACACCTCTTTAAATGAAAAGAAGCAAAAAGAGCAGGTGGCTTTCCACTATGATTTGGGAAATGATTTTTATGGTCTCTGGCTGGATGAGACTATGAGCTATTCCTGCGGATATTTTGCAGAGGAGGAAACCTCGCTTTTTGAGGCCCAGGCGGGAAAAGTGGATCACATTTTGAAGAAACTGCAGCTGAAGCCGGGGATGACCCTGCTGGATATTGGCTGCGGGTGGGGCTTTCTCATGAAACGGGCCGTGGTGCACTACGGGGTGAAGGCAGTAGGGATTACACTAAGCGAGGAGCAGTTTGAACAGGTGTCCAGGGAGATTGAGGAAAACCATCTGCAGGATCGGATGACAGTAAAGCTGATGGATTACCGGGAATTAAAGGACAGTGGAATGACCTTTGACCGGGCGGTCAGTGTGGGAATGCTGGAGCATGTGGGCCGGGGCAATTACGGGCTTTTTCTGGAGGCAGTGCAGCAGGTGCTGAAGCCGGGAGGTCTGTTTCTTCTTCATTTTATCAGCGCGCAGAAGGAGCATCCGGGGGATCCCTGGATCCGTCGTTATATTTTCCCAGGAGGAGTCATTCCCAGTCTGAGGGAAATCGTAAATCTGCTCCCGGAACAGAATTTTTATCTGCTGGATGGAGAAAGCCTTCGCCGCCATTACACGAAAACCCTTCTTTGCTGGCGGGAGAATTTTCTCAAACACAGGGAGCAGCTGGAACATGAGCGGGGAAAAGAGTTTGTCCGGATGTGGGAGCTGTATCTGGCATCCTGTGCAGCTGCTTTTCATAACGGGATTGTGGACCTTCATCAGCTTCTTCTTTCCAGGGGCGTTAATAATGAGCTTCCCATGATACGGACGGTGTAGGCGGGGGATTTTATCCCGGCGCGTCGGCATTTACCGTCTGCTTCCCAAACGTCCCAGGTGGAATACCAAAAGCAGTCCCCCATAAGAAAAAGAGAAAAAGAATATTTGCAGGGCAGTTTCCAGAAAAAGAGGAAGCTGCCCTGTTTCCGGGTGAAGGGCAGAAACAAAATAGTGAATGCCTACAGAGAGAAGGAGAAAGAAGGCGGGCTTTCCAATCATTTCCCAGGCATTCCAGAAAAACGGAATCTGACGAAACAGGGCATACAGATGGAGCAGGGACAAAAACAGTTCGCTGGCAAGCATGCCCCACAAATAGGCCATAATGCCGAACCGGGGGATTCCAAACAGTACAAAGCCAATGCGAAGAACCAGGGCGGCGGTATTTTGCAGGAAGGTGGTACGGGTGCGGCCAAGGCCGTTCAGGATGCTGCCTGTGGTGGTGGACAGATACAGAAACGGGCAGAGCCAGGCAAGAATCCGGATAAAACGTCCTGCCGTGGGATCGTGAAATACGCTGGTTCCCAGGGCAGAGCCGAATAAAATAAAAATGCCGGTACAGAGAATTCCCATATACAGACTGTACCGGAGAGACATGGCAATACAGGAGGCGATTCGCTCCTGTTTCCCTTCTGACTGGGCCTGGGCGACATTGGGAAGGAGAAGCACAGCCATGGAATTGGTGATGGCGGAGGGAAAGAGAATAAAGGGCAGAGCCATTCCGGTGAGAACGCCGTAAACGGAAAAGGCTTCAGCGGAGGAAAGGCCAAAACGCTGAAGTCTGTTGGGAATCCAGACTGCTTCGGCGCTGGCAAGAATATTTAAAACAAGACGGTTTCCCATCAAAGGAAGTGCGAGAGTAAGGAGGGGAAGCGTGATGGAAGCAGCCGGAGTCCGGGAGGAGGCGGAAGCTCGCTGAGGCGGAATAAAAAGCAGGCACAGGAAGGTAAAAAGAGCAGATGCCATTTCCCCGATCAGATGACCGGTCACAGCGAGTTCAACGGTGATTTCTTTTCCGGCAGCGATCATGGATCCGGCAAGGAAAAAAACAAGGGTCATGCGGATTACCTGCTCTGCAATCTGGGAAAAGGCAGGAACCCTGGATTTCTGGAAACCGTAATAATATCCGTTGATACAGGCGTGGAAGGCGGCAAAGGGAACGGAGAGTCCCATGATCGGAAGATACGGGGCGCACTCCGGTGCCATCAGGACACAGTCGGCAAGAAAAACGGAGTACCGGCAGATGAGGGCGGCCAGAACCAGGGACATGCCCATGGACAGAAGGATTCCCCTGTGAAAAATACGTTTTCCGTCTGCTGTGCGCGAGGCAATGAGCTGGGAGAGGGCCGTCTGCATGGATCCGGCGCAGAGGGAAAAGCAGATGCCGAAAACAGGATGAATCATATGGTAAATGCCCAGTCCTTCTGCGCCGATGGTGCGGGACAGGAAAATCCGGTAAAAAAAGCCCAGTACCCGGCAGATAAAGCCGGATGCCGTCAGCAGCAGAGTACTGAGCAGAAAAGCCTTTTTTCGAGGGGAGAGAGAAGAAAGGGTATACATGAAGATCTGGCCTCCGGGCGCAGCTGTTGTTACAGTTTACGGGGGAGCACAGAAAACTATGTGTGCAGCAAAAAAGAAATCATAAAAAAAGTATAAAGAAAAAATAAATAAAATAGGAATCCTTCTTTATGTGGTCTTAATGGAGTTATGGAAACGTTTGCGTTATGATAATATTCAGTACAGATTTTGGTACAAGAAAAATACAAAGGGGGAAGTACCATGAGAGAGTTTTTTCACTCAGTAGACAAGCTGAAACCAGCTTATGACAAGGCATATCAGTTTGTCATGTTTGTGTGTAAGATGCTTCTTGTAGCAGACATTCTGATTACCTGTATGTCTGTAGTCGGCCGTTATGTTTCCTTCATTCCGGATCCGGCATGGTCAGAAGAAGTTGTTCTTACCTGCATGTCCTATATGGCTGTTCTTTCTGCAGCTCTGGCTATCCGGCGCAATGCCCATATCCGTATGACGGCTCTGGATCGTTATCTGCCTGATATGATGGTTAAGGGGCTGGACATTCTGTCGGATCTCTGTGTTATGATTCTGGCAATTATTATGATTGTAGTCGGCTGGAAGTATGCAGTTCAGATTGGCGGAAAGGGTACTTATGTAAGTATGCCGTCCGTATCCAGATTCTGGATGTATTTTCCGGTTCCGTTAGCCGGTATTGCCATGGTGATTTTTGAACTGGAGGCACTGTACAACCATATTAAGGATGTCGTGCTTGGAACGGAGGTGCGGAAATGAGTGGAGATAGTTTTGCAATCATGGTGCTTCTGGCAAGCTTTTTTATTATGATATTTCTGCGGTTCCCTATCGCATATGCAGTAGCGCTGTCTTCTGTGCTTTGTCTGTTAAGTCAGGGGCTGCCTCTGTCTGCAGTCTGCCAGCAGATGGTAAAAGGAATCAGCTCCTTCAGCCTGATGGCAGTTCCGTTTTTCATTGTTATGGGTTCTCTTATGGGAACCGGCGGTATTTCTGAAAAGCTGATTGCTCTGGCCAATGCCTGTGTAGGCTGGATGCGGGGCGGCATGGCAATGGTAAATATTGTGGCTTCGTATTTCTTTGGCGGTATTTCCGGTTCTGCAGCAGCAGATACGGCTTCTCTGGGAACCATTCTGATTCCCATGATGGTGGACCAGGGCTATGATGCGGATTTCTCTACGGCAGTAACCATTACCTCTTCCTGTGAGGGACTGCTGGTTCCGCCCAGCCACAACATGGTAATTTATGCTACAACAGCAGGCGGAATTTCCGTTGGAAGCCTGTTCCTGGCCGGATATATTCCGGGAGCTCTTCTGGCTACATCCCTGATGGTAGGCTCTTACATTATTTCTGTAAAACGTAACTACCCCAAGGGAGAAAAATTCAGTATCACCAATCTGTTAAAACAGTTAAGCGTTTCCTTCTGGGCGCTGGCAGCTGTTCTGATTGTAGTAGTAGGCGTTGTATGCGGTATGTTTACAGCTACAGAGTCTGCGGCAATTGCTGTTATTTACAGCTTAATCGTAAGCGTTTATATTTATAAGGGCCTTGACTGGAAGGGCGTATGGAGAGTTATGGGAGACAGCGTGGACACCCTGTCCATCGTGCTGATTCTGATTTCCACCTCCAGTATTTTCGGATACTGCCTGACCAGACTCCATGTACCGGATCTGGCTGCCAATGCCATTACCGGACTGACCAGCAACCCGATTCTTCTGGCTCTGCTGCTGAACCTGATTCTTCTGGTTCTTGGCTGTATCATGGATATGGCGCCCATTATTCTGATTGCAACACCGATTCTTCTTCCGATTGCAACTTCCATCGGAATTGACCCGGTTCAGTTTGGTATTATTGTTGTTCTGAACTGTGGAATCGGACTTTTGACCCCGCCGGTAGGTGCAGTGCTGTTCATCGGCTCGGCAGTAGCAAAGCTGCCGATGGAAAAGGTAGTAAAGGCAACGCTTCCTTTCTATCTTTGCATGATTGTAACCCTGCTTCTTATCACCTTTATTCCGGCAATCAGCTTGTGGTTACCTCAGGTGCTGGCATAATCCCCTGGTAACATAAAGAAGAACGAAATCCTCTCTCCAGAAATGGAGGGGGGTTTTTGTTTTTTTATTTCATAGAAATATAGAAAATTTTTCAATTCCTATTGAAATACTAGGAAATAAGAGTTATAATACAGATAACAGAGAGCCGCAGAGCTTTCTGCGCAGAAGCTTTTTATAGCTTATGAGGAAAGGCGGATTTGATTTCTATGAAAAATTTAATATATCTTGATAATGCAGCGACAACAAAAACACGGCCGGAGGTAGTGGAGGCCATGCTTCCGTATTTTACGGAGCTTTACGGAAATCCTTCCTCTGTGTATGAATTTTCTGCTCCGGTTAAGGAGGCGGTCACCAGGGCCAGAGAGATTATCGGAGCTTCGATTGGAGCGAGAAAAGAGGACATTTATTTTACTGCAGGCGGTTCTGAGGCAGATAACTGGGCCATTAAGGCTGCGGCAGATGCCTGCGGACAAAAGGGAAAGCACATTATTACCAGTAAAATTGAGCACCATGCAGTGCTGCATACCTGTCAGTATCTGGAACAGAAGGGCTTTGAGGTAACGTACCTGGATGTGGACGAAAACGGTGTGGTTAAGCTGGAGGAACTGAAAAAGGCTATTCGTCCGGATACCATCCTGATTTCCATTATGTTTGCTAATAATGAGATTGGAACCATTCAGCCGGTTAAGGAAATCGGAGCCATTGCCAGAGAACACGGGATTTTATTCCACACAGATGCGGTGCAGGCCTATGGACATCTTCCCATTGATGTGGAGGAGCTGGGGATTGATATGATGAGCGCCAGCGCTCACAAAATCAACGGACCGAAGGGAATCGGCTTCCTTTATATCAGAAAAGGCGTTAAAATCCGTTCCTTTATCCATGGGGGAGCCCAGGAGAGAAAGCGCCGGGCAGGAACAGAAAATGTTCCCGGCATTGCAGGATTTGGAAAGGCTGTCCAGATTGCCATGGATACCATGGAGGAGAGGGCGCAGAAGGAGGGAAAGCTGCGGGATTACCTGATTGAGAGGGTTATGGCAGAGGTTCCCTACACCAGAGTAAACGGACACAGAACCAACCGTCTGCCCAACAATGTGAATTTTGCTTTCCAGTTTATTGAGGGCGAATCTCTTTTAATTCTGCTGGACGGAAAGGGAATCTGCGGTTCCAGCGGTTCTGCCTGCACTTCCGGATCTCTGGATCCGTCTCATGTGCTGCTGGCTATCGGGCTTCCTCACGAGATTGCCCACGGCTCTCTTCGTCTGACACTCAGCGAGGAGAATACAGAGGAGGAGATGGATTTTGTGGCAGAGAGTATCAAGGAGATTGTTGCGCGGCTGAGAAATATGTCTCCGCTGTATGAGGATTTTAAAAAGAAGCAGGAAAAGGGAAATTCTCATTCCGTATAAAAAGAGAAAACAGCCGGAAAAATTTTCCGGAGGAAATGTCCGGAAAACTGACGGCAGAGAGAAAGCGGCCGGGAAAAGCTATTGCGGAACACCAGCCGGAGAAAAGACGGGCAGAGAACCGGGAAAAAATAGAGATAAAGATATAGAAAATATTTATGAGAACAGAGCCGTGGAGAAAACGGCAGATTACAATGGACAAGAAGGAGAATCTGACAATGTATACAGAAAAAGTAATGGATCATTTTGAGCACCCGAGAAATGTAGGAGAACTGGAGAATCCCAGCGGAGTAGGAACTGTGGGAAATGCCAAATGCGGAGATATTATGCGAATCTATCTGGATGTGGATGAAAACCAGATAATCCGGGATGTTAAGTTTAAAACCTTTGGCTGCGGCGCTGCAGTGGCAACCAGCAGTATGGCTACGGAAATGGTGAAGGGCAAATCCATTCAGGATGCCATGAAGGTAACCAACAAAGCTGTGATGGAAGCACTTGACGGACTGCCCCCTGTTAAGGTACACTGTTCTTTGCTGGCAGAGGAGGCAATCCATGCGGCATTGTGGGATTATGCCCAGAAAAACGGAATTCAGATCGAAGGTCTGGAGCAGCCCAAGAGCGATATCAGTGAGCACGAAGAGGAAGAAGAATATTGATGAAATCAGAACAGATTCCGGGCGGCGAGGCTGTGCGGAAGGAGAACAATCAGAAGAAAAAAGTAGTTATTGGAATGTCAGGCGGCGTCGATTCATCGGTGGCCGCCTGGCTTTTGGTGCAGCAGGGGTATGAGGTTATTGGAGTGACCATGCAGATCTGGCAGGAGGAAGACGAGGAAACTGTGCAGGAAGAAGGCGGATGCTGCGGCCTGAGCGCTGTGGATGATGCCAGAAGAGTGGCCTGGCAGCTGAAGATCCCGTATTATGTTATGAATTTCCGGTCAGAGTTCAAAAACAAGGTAATGGATTATTTTGTGGAGGAATATCTTCAGGGAAGAACTCCCAATCCCTGTATTGCCTGCAACCGGTATGTGAAATGGGAATCTCTTTTGAAGCGGAGTATGGACATCGGAGCTGATTACATTGCTACAGGCCATTATGCGCGGGTGGAAAAGCTGGAAAACGGCCGTTACGCCTTAAAGAGATCAGCGACTGATGCAAAGGATCAGACCTATGCCCTGTATAATCTGACTCAGGAACAGCTTTCCCGTACCTTGATGCCTGTGGGAGAGTATTCCAAAGAGGAGATCCGCCGGATGGCAGAGGAGCTGGGACTGCAGGTGGCCCACAAGGCCGACAGCCAGGAAATCTGCTTTATTCCGGATCACGACTATGCGCGGTTTATTGAAGAGGAGGTTGCCAGGGAGAATCTGCAGATACAGTCAGAAGCCTGCAGCGGATGTGCGGCCTGTGACACAAAAAAGACGTGCAGACAGATTCCGGGGCCGGGCAATTTTGTAGATCTGGAAGGAAATATTCTGGGACAGCATCAGGGAATCACGCATTATACCATTGGACAGAGAAAGGGACTTGGGCTTGCCATGGGACACCCTGTTTTTGTGGTGGAGATCCGTCCGGAGACTAATGAAGTAGTAATCGGAAGTAATGAGGATGTATTTACGGACAGACTGGTTTGTGATAAACTGAACTGGATGGCAATCGACGGCCTTCACGGAAAAGAACGGGAGGTAGTGGCGAAAATTCGTTACAGCCACAAGGGTGCGCCCTGCCGGATCCGGGAAATCGGAGAGGATCTGGTAGAGTGTCGTTTTCTCACTCCGGTTCGGGCAGTGACTCCGGGACAGGCGGTTGTATTTTATGACGGCGATTATGTAGCAGGCGGAGGTACAATTCGGTGAGAAAAAAATGGATGATTCTGGCTGTGACAGCGGCTGTTTCCCTGGCAGCGGCAGGATGTCAGAAATATGAAAAAGTAGAGCTGGCCGGAGCGATCCGGGAAGAGACAGCCGGGGCTGGTCAGGAAAACGAGGCCCGGGGCGCAGAAGGAGAGCCGGAAGAGGCTCAGGAGAAAATGCCGGCTTCCCAGGTGAGCGCCAATCCGGCAGACAGGACAATGGAAACGGCTCCTTCGATGGAGGAGAGATCGGAAGTGGTCTATGTTAATGCCAGCAGTTTAAATATCAGGACAGCGCCGGACTCGGACGGTCAGATTATCGGCCGGGCAGGACGGGGCTCAGAGCTTAAGAGAACAGGCTACAGCCAGTCCTGGAGCAGAGTAGAGTATCAGGGACAGGTTTGCTATGCGGCTTCCCAGTACCTGACAACCAGTCAGCCGCCTGCCCGGACAGCTGAGAATGGCGCAGCAGGCGGGGCTTCGGGAAACGCGGATACTGGTGCGGTGACTGGAAATGCAGAAGAGATTCTTCTGAATCCGGAATGGAAATATGCAGGGTATTCTAAAATCAATTCAGGAGCTGCAAGACTTTATGTTTCTGAGGCGGCGTCGCGTAAGGGAAAGGTGGTCTGCGTAAATGCAGGTCATGGAACCAGCGGCGGCTCCAGTGTGAAGACTCAGTGTCATCCCGACGGAACACCAAAGGTAACCGGAGGAACCACAGGAGCCGGTGCAACAAGCGCAGTGGCGGTGTCCGGCGGAATGCAGTTTGCAGACGGTACGGCAGAGGCAAAGGTGACCCTTGCCATGGCAAAGGTCCTTAAAGATAAGCTGCTTGCCCGGGGATATGATGTGCTGATGATTCGGGAAGGGGATGATGTCCAGCTGGATAATATTGCGCGGACGGTTATCGCCAATAACCGGGCGGACTGTCATATTGCTCTTCACTGGGATTCTACTTCCAATGATAAGGGGGCGTTTTACATGAGCGTACCGGAGACAGCATCCTACCGCAGTATGGAACCGGTGGCTTCCCACTGGCAGGAGCATCACAAGCTGGGCGACAGTCTTGTGGCAGGTCTGAAGGGCGCTGGAGTGAAGATTTTTTCCAGCGGAAAAATGGCAATGGATTTGACGCAGACTTCTTATTCTACAGTGCCGTCGGTTGATATTGAGCTGGGAGACAAGGCGTCGAATCATTCCGCAGCGGCGTTGGAACAGTTGGGAAATGGTCTGGCAGACGGCGTGGATCTGTTTTTTGGAAATTAGTGAGAAGATTCAGCTGTGAAAAATCGGGTTTACAATCAGGGCGATCCCGTGTATAATGGTATCGTCCGTTTGATGGAGACGTAGCGAAGCGGCCGTAACGCGGCGCACTCGAAATGCGTTTATCGGTTCATCCCGGTACGAGGGTTCGAATCCCTCCGTCTCCGCTGGAAAAGGGTGTCGTAAAACAGGAAAATGATACCAGATATAGCGTTTTGTCTGTTATGCAGTCTGCTGTATCTGGTGGAGAAACCTGTTTTGCGGCACCCTCTTTGTTATTTGTGCTGCATTTCATGCTGCATGGTTTGAAAGGATCCGCCTGCCATAGTATCTGCTCTTATCCGTCCATTGGATAAAAACTGTAAGCAGCGGCTGAAACAAGGTATGATATGCGGAAGACTTCAGAGAGTTTGGAAACTGTTAAAAAGTAGAAAACGGAAAAGAAAATCAGTTGATCGCATTTTTTCCCTGTGCTATACTGTGTCCATCGAAAAAATCATTTTTCCGGTTACGAATGCAATTGAGGAGGAAATAATTATGAGTATCAGAATTGGAATTTTAGGTTACGGAAATCTGGGAAAGGGTGTGGAGAGTGCGATTGCGCAGAATCCGGATATGGAGCTGACTGCAGTATTTACCCGCCGGAATCCGGAAGGGGTTGCAGTGAGAACAAAAGGCGTTCCGGTGCTTTCTGCTGATGAGCTGGATCACATGCAGGGCGATATTGATGTTTTGATTCTCTGTGGAGGAAGTGCAACCGATCTTCCGGAGCAGACTCCCAAATATGCGGCAATGTACAATGTGGTTGACAGCTTTGATACTCATGCAAGGATTCCGGAGCACTTTGCAGCAGTGGACAGGGCTGCAAGGGAATCTGGAAAGACTGCTTTGATTTCCTGCGGCTGGGATCCGGGTATGTTCTCTTTAAACCGACTGTATGCCTCCTGTGTGCTGCCGGAGGGTCAGGATTATACCTTCTGGGGAAGAGGCGTGAGCCAGGGGCATTCTGACGCTGTACGCCGTCTTGACGGGGTAAAGGACTGCAGACAGTATACAGTTCCTGTTCCTGAGTCTTTAGAGGCTGTTCGCAGCGGTTCCAATCCCCAGCTGACAACACGCCAGAAGCATACGAGAGAGTGCTTTGTTGTGGTGGAGGAAGGTGCGGACAAGGCAAAGATTGAAGAGGAAATCAAGACCATGCCGAACTATTTTGCAGATTACGATACCACGGTTCATTTCATTACAGAAGAGGAAATGAAACGTGATCACAGTGGTCTTCCTCATGGCGGCTGTGTGATTCGTACTGGTGTAACAGGCATGGAAAAGGAACACGGCCATGTGATTGAGTACAGCCTGAAGCTGGATTCCAATCCGGAGTTTACCGGTTCTGTGATTACTGCCTACGCCCGCGCTGTGTGCAGGATGAATCAGGAGGGAATGAGTGGATGCAAGACAGTATTTGATGTTGCTCCTGCTTATCTGTCCCCAAAGAGCGGTGAAGAACTGCGGGCTCATTTACTGTAGAATTTGAAAGAAAGCGGCGGTTTTCTGCGGAGAGAATTCTCCCTGCGGAAAAGCGCTGCTTTCTTTTATTTCGGAGGAATGCTCTGTGAAATAATATGGAAACTGCTGCCAGGGATTTTGCAGAAACCGCCGATTGCCTTTGAAAATGCAAAATCTGAGAAGTAAATTTTGCAGAAATCGCCGATTGCCTTTGAAAATGCAAAATCTGAGAAGTAAATTTTGCAGAAATCGTCGATTGCCTCTGAAAATGCAAAATCTGAGAAGAGAATTTTGCAGAAATCGCCGATTGCCTCTGAAAATGCAAAATCTGAGCAGTGGATTTTGCATGTATTAGCCGGAATAACTACGCTTTTTCCAAAATGAAGTGCCGGAAGTGACAACAGGAAATCTTTCTTTAGTGCTTGACAGAATCTGGGAAAATCGTCACAATAGAAGCAGCAGATAAGGAGGGAAAAAGATGATAAAACTGGTAGTATCAGATATAGATGGAACTCTGCTGGAGGACGGCGGTCATGATCTGAACCCGGAGCTTTTTGAGGTAATTTTAAAGCTTCGTGCAGCAGGAATGCAGTTTGCAGCAGCCAGCGGACGGCAGTGGGCCAGTATCGAAGCGGTATTTGAACCTGTTAAAGAAAAAATATTTTATCTGTCAGATAATGGAGCTTATGTTGGAATGTGCGGCCGGAATCTGTTTTTAAATACGATTGATCGGGATTTGATTCATGAAATGATTCAGGATATTCGTGCTGCAGGTCTGACTGTGCTGCTGAGCGGTCCGAATCAGGTATATATGGATGAGGATAATCCGGAGTTTTACCGGTGGATGACGGAGGGATATCGTTTCCGGGTAAAACAGGTGGAGGATCTGATGCAGGTAGAGGATCAGTTTATTAAAATTTCTGCCTATAAAAAGCATGATGTGGAGCCTGCAACAAAAGAATTGCGGGAAAAATACGGGAGCCGGCTGAAGATTACCATTTCCGGAGATATGTGGATGGACTGTATGGCCTCCGGTGTGAATAAGGGAGAGGCAGTAAAGCTTTTGCAGGAAAGCCTTGGGATTCTTCCGGAGGAGACAATAGCCTTTGGGGATCAGCTGAATGATATGGAGATGTTAAAGCAGGCGTATTACAGCTTTGCGATTGGAAATGCCAGACCAGAGGTAAAGGCCGCAGCCCGGTTTCAGGCTGATACCAATATGAAGGATGGCGTACTGAAAATTTTAAAGCTTTTGATTTAAAGATGACGGCGGCCAGGACAGGAAGCCATCCCGGGCGGTCAGCCCGTGAAAAGCCGGAGCAGGATGAAAGCGGAGACTGCTCGCGGCAGAAAACAGGAGTTTGTAATTCATGAGAAATTGGAAAAAAACGGCGGCAGTAATTTTGCTGGTTTTTGCAGCAGTCTCTGGTGTTTTATTTTTCAAAAACGGATTTTCCGTAAGAAAAGAAACAGGAGACACTTCCGGATTTTCGGATGCACAGACCATGCTGATTATTACAACAGAGGCAAATCGGTACAGGACTGTGTATACAGATCAGATCTGGCAGGTGGAGGTGGGAGATGGACAGTCTTTTCAGACCTATCTTCTGGAGCAGATACGAACCTTTTTGAAAGAAATAAAAATTATGAATCTGCTGGCGGATGAGAGAGGAATCCAGCTTACGGGACAGGAAAAGGAGCAGCTTCGGCAGCTTTCTTCAGAGTTTTATCAGTCTCTGACAGAGGCGGACCGGGCATGTACCGGCGCCGGTGAGGAAGATGTGTATGTCATGTATGAGGCATATCACAGGGCAAACCGCCTGGTGGATGAGGTGACCAAAAATGTGGATCTGGAAATCAGTGACAGTGAGGCCCGGGTTATGAAGGTTCAGGAGCTTTGTCTGGAATCGGAAGAAAGCGCCCGGGAGGCCTTTGAGCAGCTTTCAGAGGAAGGAACGGATTTTGCTTCGGCTGCAAGGGCAATTCGGGAAGAAGGATACACAGAGCAGCCGGTGGGCCGTGGAGAGCGTTCAGCAGCCTACGAGGATGCGGTATTTTCTCTGGAGGACGGGCAGCTCAGCCAGCCATTTGCAGACGGAGATGGATGGTATCTTGTAAAATGCGTGGATTCCTATGATGAGGATGCAACTCTGGAACGGAAGGAGAGGCTGGCTCTGCAGCGGAAGAATCAGGCTTTCCAGCGGATTTATTCTGCTTTTGCCCAGGAGCATCCTGTTGAAATTCAGGGAAGCATCTGGGAGACTGTGGATTTGACAGAAATGGGGCAGTCTGCAACAACAGATTTTTTTGAGCGGTATCAGGAATATATGAATCAGAAATAAGCTGAAGAGAGGACAGAAGGCATGGTTGCATTGCGGATGGAGGATTTAAAAGGGTTTACGGCAGGGCTGTTTATGGGAGAGCTGTTTGACAGCTGGCTGGTGAGGGAGGCTGAGATTGTCACCTTCAACCGGTTTACGATAGACGGCAGAATCCGCCAGGGGTATTATTCTGACTGGGAGCTGGAGCAGAACAGGATTGAGGATTTATCTTCCTGGAAAATGATTAAGCCTTTCTGTTATTCGCTGATCAAAGGGAAAAAACTGCCGGAAAGCTTTCATATCACCCTTCAGCTTCCTCCGGTTCAGACGGAAGATTTTTTGAGAAAAGAAAATCTGGGATTTACAGCCGATCAGGTGGCGGGGCTTTATTTGAACATCCGTTATGAAAACGGCGCGCTTTCCTGTGTAACAGGAACCTCCCTGAAGATTTTTACGCTGGATAAGCGTCTGGAGTACGAGTGGGATGAGATGATTCGCCGGTATTTTAAGAAAAAGCAGGTTCCTTTTACATAAAAAGATAAATTATTAGCACTCATTTTAAATGAGTAAAGTATGAATTTTAACATATTCTATCTAGTTCCATAAAGGGCAGAAATCCTTGAAAATATAGGGGGATACTCCCCTTTTTTCATGTTATCATGTTTTATCCTGTTATTTTGAGTTGTCGTAAATTCTGTCGTAAAAGTGTCGTAAAAAAACATTGCCCCAGTAGTAGGCTCAACACCTGCTGTTGGGGCTTTTTAATACGGTTTTTGTTACGGTTTTTTATTATCTGGATTTTTCAATTCTTTTAAATAATCCAATTCGTTTTTAATATCATTCATAATACTAGCTTCTATTAATGATTCATCAAGTTGGATTACTCCCATTTCTTCATTATCATTGTAGATAACAGGAATACAATCTTCTGATTTATAATCAGGATTACATAATCCATAGGTTTCACTACGATCGTCATATATTTCTGAGACAACACAATCAGTTATTTTTTTGTCTCTTGGCTCACCTAATACTTTTGGTGATTCACCTTCCTCAAATGTAATGTAGTCATTTGTAGCTGTCTTTATCGTAACTCTATCTAAAGGTGCAATTTTAAACGCCTGCTTCGTAATATAATCACCAATCAAATCAAGAATAGAGCGTTCTGGAAGGTAATGTTTTTTGGTTTTGTTCGTCTGTTGTCTGCAGTAGCATTCTTTTAAAATAAAATTAAGAGTATCTAAATCTTTTTGAATAAATAAATCAATTTTTTTCTTATTCCATTCTTTTAGCAAAAAAATTGATTCATCAGTTAGACCAGTTTCTTTACCAATAAATTCGTTTTCTGGAGTACGAAATTCAGATTTATTCAATAGGTAATCAACAGAAACATGAAATAATTCAGCTAGAACAACTAAATCAGATATATTTCTAATCCCAATTCCTTTTATGTCCTCGCAATTTTCCCATGATCTATACGTTTTTACCGTAACGCCTAATTTTTCGGCTATTCTTTCTTGTGTCATTCCAGTATCTTTTCTCAGTTCTTTGAGCCTGTTTTTACTCTTTATAGGTAATAAATTACTCATTTTATAAAAAACTCCTTTCAAATAAGTAGAATTTTAGGAAGTGTATTCCCTATTTGAGTATACTACAATATAAGCATAACAGCAACGGTTGTTTAGAAAGAGGTGAGCTTAATGAAAAACAAAGAAATAAGGGAAGCAATAAACCACAAAAGATTAAAATACTACGAGGTTGCGAACGCTTTAGGTATTAGCCGTTTCACGTTTAGTGTCTGGCTTTCCGAAGAGTTAGCAGAAGATAAGAAGAAAGAAATTCTCGAAGCAATCGAGAAAATCAAAATATAGGAAGGAGGTTAATCATGAGAAAAATGGAAAGAACTAGCCCAGAGGTAAAGACTGGAAGAATCGAACAAGCATGTGAGCGTTATGGTGTAGGAAAAAACAGCATGCGTCAAGTAGCTGAGGACGCAGGAGCCGTGATTCGAATAGGCAAGAGTTACCTAATTAATTTCACCAAAGTAGATGCCTATATGGATAGCATCAGTGAGTGAGGTGATTTAGTGATTAATCAGTTAATATATAGCCCATTTCTTAAAGAGAATATTCCAGTAAAAGCTGAAAATCAAGCGGAATTAGGAAGATGTATAGAAGCGTGCGAACAGCTAAGAGATGAATCAACCGGAGAAACTTGGCATATATGGGATGCTGTTTTACAGGCTCATTTAGAAGTTCTTAATTCTCTTAGAGAAGGGCGGTGGCCTATCGAATGACGTTTGAGGAAGTAATAAGCCGCTTTGAAGTGAAAAGCCGTTACAAGAACCGAGTACAGGCTGTCTGCCCGGCACATCAAGACAAACAGGCATCATTAACAATAAGCAGAGGACGAACAGGTGCGCTTCTTCATTGTCACGCCGGATGCTCTCTTGAATCCATTTTGGATTCTGTAGAATTAAAGAAAAGTGATTTGTTTTATTTAGACAAACCGCAAGGCAGCAGTTGGGAACAATACATTGAATCCAGAGAGAAACGCCGGATTGAAGCTACATATAACTACGTTTCTCTTAACGGTGATTATCTCTATACCAAAATAAGGCTTGAAGGTAAAAAACTGTTATATGGTATCCTAAAAAATGACCGCTTTCAATATGGCTTACAAGGACGGAACCAACGAGAACTGAAAGCCCTTTACTTTAATCCACAGGCTTTAAAAAAAGCCATAGAAGAAGGAAAAACAATATTCATCCCAGAAGGTGAGAAAGACGTGGATTCGCTCAGAAAAAGAGGTTATGTGGCTTTGACCTATGGCGGCGTGAATGATTGGCAGAGCGATTTTAAAGAAATCCTCAGAGGTGCAAATGTGGCTATTTTGGCAGATAATGACGTTCCGGGCATCAATGTAGCCAAAAGAATTGAAGCTGATCTGAAAGGAATAGCCCAGTCAGTCAAACTGATAATACCGACCCCAAACCTTCCAAAAGGTGACATAAGTGATTATTTTGAGGAAGGACACAGTAACGGAGAATTTGAGAGAATGATTAATGAAACAGCCGTTACAAAAAAACATATTGCATCAGTGCAGTCGGAAACAGGGGAAAATTTAGTTGATGATTTAATTAAATTAGATGCAGTCAACCGTTTTCCTTTAACGGACATTGGTTCTGCACAGCTATTCAGCACAATATTTAAGAGCAGACACAGATACAATATAACCGCAAAAGATTGGTTTTTTTATGATGGAAAACATTGGATTTTGGATAGGGAAGGACTCAGGGCGAGAAAATCCGCAAAAGAATTATCTAAGGCTTTGAGCATATATGCAGTGAATTGTTTACCGGATGAAGATGAAAAGCAAAAAGAACATTATTTAAAATATGCTTTAACATGGACATACAGTAAAACCAGAAATTCAATCATTAATGACAGCCGAGACCTTAATTTTTTCAGTAACGAAGATTTAGACAGGGACGATTATGTTCTTAATTTACAAAATGGCGTTCTTGTGTTTAATGGCGAGAAAGTCATGGTTAAAGGGCATAATGCAGATTTGCTACTATCTAAAATTGCAAATGTAGAATATCATCCAGAAGCAAGGTGTGAGCGGTGGGAACAGTTTTTAAATGAAGTTATGCAAGGTGATAAAGATAAAATCCATTATCTTCAGAAATTATTTGGAACATGTTTAACTGGAGATACTAGACTTGAAAAAATGTGGTTTTTGTTCGGCTCTACCACCAGAAACGGAAAATCGACAATGATAGAACGCATATCTGATATTTTAGGAGATTATAGTAAGACAATAAGACCAGAGACCTTATCAATTAAGAACAACCCAGACAGCCGGACAGCAAGTCCAGACGTTGCAAAGTTAGCAGGGGCACGTTTATGTGTATGTTCGGAGATACCTAAACGGATGCCGCTAGATGTTGGCTTATTAAAGACACTGACCGGACGTGATACCATTGTAGCCCGTTTTTTACATCAAGACGAATTTCAATTTAAACCCAAATTTAAAATGATATGTAACACCAATTTTTTACCAATCGTTTCGGATTCAACAGTGTTCAAGTCAGATCGTGTACAGATTGTCAGTTTTGATAAGCATTTTACAGAACAGGAGCAGGACAAGACCTTAAAAGATAAACTGTCTACAAAAGAAGCGTTGTCCGGGATTTTAAACTGGATGATTGAAGGATGGATAGCATTTTGTCGGGACGGCCTGGAAGTGCCGGAGGCAATAAAGAAATCTACAACAGATTATGAAGCGTCAAGCGACAAGCTACAGAATTTCATCAATGAATGTCTGGCAGAGGCAGAGGGCAAAAATATTTCCGTTAAAGAAACATATTCCCGTTATGAGAAGTGGTGCAGCGAGAACGGATATCATGTTGAGAACAAACAGAATTTTATTTCTGATTGCAAGGCAAAGGGCATTTATAAGGAGCGTGGTATGGTAGACGGATCACAGATGAGAAATATCATCAAAGATTATGAATTTGCTGAGGATGGATTTATGGAAGTAGATGGAGATACACCCTTTAAATAATGGAATAGGCAAAATAGGCAAACCATATGTAAATATTTAAAAATCACTCTATAGAAACTTTACATATAAAATGCCTAAAATGCCTAACCATAAAGAAACCCAGTAAAATCAAGGGTTTCCAGACTTTTGAGAGAGAAACCGTTACAAGAATAATACGTTTTTTTGTAACGTCCTTTAAAGAAAGTAGGTGATTTTTATTCAAAGTGAATTTTATAAGAGATACATGAGGAGCGAAACTTGGCAGCAGAAGAAAGCCGAACGGCTGAAAATAGACAACTACGCGTGCGTCATGTGCGCCCGGCCAGAGAACAGATGCAGAAACGGATTGCAGGTTCACCACATAACTTATAAACGTTTGGGATGTGAGGATATCATGACCGACCTTGTGAGTCTATGTCCGGCGTGTCATGTCAAAATACATAAATATTACGCGAGGAGAAGGACGGCATGAATTTTAAGGATTCGGTTTACTGGAAGATATATGCTGATGTTTGGGGCTTTCATAAAAAATTTGCTGATGTGAAGGGAGATGATTCGTATTGGGAGCAAGTGGTTAATGACGCAGGAGAAATTTATAAGAAGTATGAAAAGCGGCTGGAAGGAGAATTTGCAAAGAAACTAACACTTGATGTTCTGGACGAGCTGGAGAGGATTTATAGGAGGAATCAGAATGAGAAGAAGTAAAACAATTATGCGACAGATATTTGCGCCAGAGGATTTAAAACAGTTTGAGGGATGGGAGATTAGGAAGATTAACACATCGGATTACAAGCCTGGGATCATCATGCAAAATCCAGATACAGGCGAAAAGAGGAAACTATTGTTTACACCGTCTTTATTTGATGGGGAGTATTTAAAGGTGATTCGAGGGAAAGGGCAACCTTCGGCAAGAATGCCGATTGATAAAAAGGAGAGTGATTAAACATGGGAAATCTACCAGAGAACACGGGGAAAGGTGCATTCATGCGTAAGACATGGGAAGAGTTAAAACAGGCCGGGTGTCCTGCCATGCCATTATCGGAGATTCAAAATTTTATTAAAGGTGGTGATCGAGTGCTGACACGGGAAGAAGTACAGGATTGCATCTTCGGGTATTTTGACAGAAAATTACAAACTGTTATTGACGAAGATAGTGGTGAACTGGTAACAATATGGAAATCGGCTCCAATGAAAGGTGAGCTTGCGGCGGCGTTGGGAGTTGATGAGACCACATTAAGCCGGTATGTGAGTGGAAAATATAATGGGCGTGAATATATTGATGGCGGTACAAGAGGACGCATAAGCCCATCTGACTTTGATCTTGTGAGAAAAGCATATCAGATTATTACGATTTTTTATGAATCAAAGTTGTCAGAGAATAGGAATCCAGCCGGGGTTATTTATTGGCTGAATAATAGTCTTAATGAGCAGTGGAGCAACGAACAAACATTTAAGATTAAAGCAGAGGAAAATAATTCAAATATGCCGCAAGCTAGCCGGGAGGAGATTGCAGCCAGACACGCCGGATATATCGGGGCAGCAGAGCCAGAAAAGCCGGAGTTTTAAATTTAAGAAAGAGAGGATTTTGAAATATGAATAATTATGATGAGAGACAGATTACGATTGCTAATAGACGGATGTACAATGTATGTGCTTGCATGATAACGCGTGTATCTAAAGAATTTGGAATTGAATGTGCATTCTATAATAATACATTCCAGATTCGTCCTTCTGATTTTGAGGTTCGTCAATATAGACCAGGAGAATATGTGGACTTTATTTTAAAAACAATGAATGGACAAGTATGTAGCGCACAAAGATTAGGTATGACACCAGAAGTATTTGTACCATAATAAATGCTGAATAATAAGGCGGTTGGAATCTTTTAAATTAAAGATAGAGTAATGATATTTCAAGGTTCTAGCCGCTTTAATGGCTTACACGATACTTTTGTTGTAACGGTTGTTATTAGTGAAAATAACGTGAAAGTAAACACGTAGAGAAAGGAATGAGAAAATGACATTTAATGAAGCGTTGAATAGATTGGTCAATAAATACGGGAAGTATGGATTTGACAGAGAACTGTTATCTCTGCAGTTACAAGATGGAGTTATGAATCAGGGATTTTCTTTAAACATGACATATAACGGTTTGCGGATGGCACTAGGAAGTGCAACTGGGCGAGAAGAATTGTTTTCTGTTGAGCCTGAAAAAAGAAATATATTTTATTTTCCGAATGGGATTTCTGATTTGTCTTCTTGATACAAGTAGCCGGGTAGGGGTATTTTAACAAACCTTTGTCCGGTAGGGGCAACCCTATTTTGTAACTGCAAGAAACAAAAAGACCATTCTAAAAATTTCTCAAAATAATAAAAAAAGAGAAGTCACCGGCTGCCCCAAGCTGTAACCTCTCTTACATCTATCTTTATTATATAAAAAAGGTAGGTGCAACTGCAATATGAGTAATGAAGAAATTGTAGATCAGATTCAAAATGGTTATTCAGTCACGTTCTATTCAGAAATGCTTTATACGAACAATTTTCCTTTAATCAGGTTATTTCTGAAGCCATATACCAGAATAAAGCCAGAGGACGAAGAAGACCTGCTGCAAGAAGCATATCTCGGAATGATGGATGCAATCTTTCATTATGAGTCATATAAAGGTGTGCTATTCATGAGTTATGCGGAACACTGGATCAAACAAAGAGCCAGAATATACATTTCTAAAGATAAATCTATCAGAATACCAAACTATTTTAAAGAGCAGATAAATCGTTACAGGAAAAGCGTACAGGAGTTTCAACAACTTTATAACAGAAATCCCTCTGAGCTGGATATCAGTAAATACATGAACGTATCACTAGAACAAATAGAGAGACTTAAACTCTGGATGCAGGATGTAAAAAGCCTTGACGATATTATTTCTTCTAACGATGATTCATTGACACTGGAAGAAACCATAGCAGATGATTTCAACATAGAGGAATCTGTTATAAACAAGCAATATAAAGATTATGAGCAGCGGGTGTTATGGGATATTGTAGACCGCCATACAGAACCAGAGCAGCAGTCAGTAATTAAGAAGATATATGTGGAAAACAAAACATTCAAAGAAATAAGCCAAGAAAACAAAATATCTGTTGATGAAGTGCGCAAGCAAAAAGAAAACGGTCTCCGGCATTTGCGCTCTCCTAAAGCAATAAGAGAAATACGTGAGAAGTTAGAAATATTGGAAGAATCGAGCATGATGTACCATTCTGGAATTAATTCTTTCAATAACAAAGGAATGTCAAATACTGAATATCTAGCAATTAAAAAAGCCACATTGAAAAAATTTCTTGAATAATTAAAAAGGGTGTCCCGATTTAGAGACACCTTAATACGTTTTTTATTGTAACGTAGCTTTAAATTACTGACGGCACAAAATTGAGCCGGGTTACAAGAGGACAATCCAAAAATGGACACACCTATTTATTCTGGTCATGTTCCATTGCTTCGTTGATTGCTCTTACAACAAACTGATTCATGGATTCACCTTGACTATCAGCATGAGTCTTGATAATTGCCTTTTGTCCTTTTGGAACACGGATTCTTACATCCTCAACAGTTTCTGAGAGATATTTTTTAGCAGCTTTAGCTTGTGCTTCTGTATAGCGAGATTTTTTTTCTTCTGACATAACAACCCTTCTTTCTTTGGATAATAGGGGACGGAGTTGTAAAAAAGTCTCTATTCCACCTTACAATGATATTATACCATTTGCAAATATATGTGTCCATAGAAAATGTGCACAAATATCAATGCCTATGTTCCCATAGAAACTGTAAATAATGTCAATAGACAAATCTATGTGCCCATAGTACAATAAGGACAGTTAAAGGAACAGCAAACGAACATCCCGAAAAGATGTAAAGTCAAAAACCATATACCTGTGAGTGAGCGAAGGGAGCAACACCAATAGTCAGGAAGATGATTTGACCGGATGCTTTCCAGAAAACTATAGAAAGGAGTCATAGAGCATGAAGAAATATGATTTACAAGCCATTATGACAAAAGCATGGAAGATATTCCGAAAAAACCAGATCGCATTTGCCGAAGCACTTCACAGGGCTTGGTTGTCTGCAAAGGCTATTGAAATCAACCAGAACCGCATTGAATTGGCTAAAACGGCAGCAGGGATTGAGGAAGAGACAGCAACTTGGAGCGAGTGGAAAAAGCTAGGATATGAGGTTATACATGGCAGCAAGGCTTTATTTGGTGCTGATCTGATATGGGGCAGCAAAGGGGACGGAGTCATATATAAAGCCCGGTTCTTTGGGCGGTCACAGGTGCAGGAGGTGGCTATAGCGTGAGATACCGCATTGAATACGCTGACGGGCGTTGTTGTAACTATGCAAATAGCAGCAAAGACTTGATAGTGTGGTTGAAGTTGCTGAAAGACGAAACTATAACAGATATACGAAAAGTCTATAAATCCGGCGTTTCTGATTCTGTTATGGAGATATACGGAAAATACATACGATAAGGAGAAAGCGGGTTATGCAAAAGTGTATTTGTATTCCTATGGAACAATATGAGTTGATGCTTGCAGCTTATGATCAGGTAGTTGAAGAGCTAGAGGACATGAAAAAAGCCCTTGAAGAGTTGGCGGACTCCTCAAAGGCAGAGTAACCCGGACACCTACATAAAAGCCGGATATGTCTTGATTATATGGTTTATCCGGCTAAAAATCAAGGAGGATTTAAGAAAATGCATAATGAAACTTTAGCAAGCGAGATTATTAAGGATGTGCTTGATGAAAAGCGTGAAATCATCGACAAATTGGATTTACTGGATGTTGATTTTGAAAAGGCGTTGTTTTGTGTGAATTCAGCATGGGAGACTCTATCGGACATGAAGGAGCCAAAGACAATGAGTGATGCGCTTGTTCAGTACGTCAATACTAGAAGTGTCTTTATGAATGTAAACATTATATTTGATTATTTAGTGAAAATTCAAACTAACATTGGCGATATAGTTGCCCAAAATATTAAGAAAAACAATGAAATTCGAGAGAAAGAAAATGGATTACAAGAAAATGATTGTTGAATTACTGGACAAGGTGCAAAGCGAATATACATTAAAGCGAGGTTATAAGCTATTGGAATATTTGTATTTAAGGGAGGGATAACAAAAAACAGTACAGCTGGGGCATGGTGCATTTTAAACGGTTCAATTCCGTTTCCCGGTATCGGCTGAAATGCCGAAATAAGGGTCAATATAGTAGGCGTACATGGTGCTTGAAGCTGTTCGATTCAGCTTTACGCCTATCGCTCATTAGAGCCATGAAGCAAGAAAATAAGTCTGATTATAAGAAGGGGTGAGGTTATGGCAGAGAAGAGACGTGACAGCAAAGGGCGTATCCTAAAAGACAATGAATATCAGCGAAAAGATGGAAAATATGAATATAAGTATACCTATGGAGGTGAGCGAAAAAGTATTTATTCATGGACACTGGTCCCAACAGATAAGGCGCCGGAAGGCAGGCGTCTCGGTTTATCTTTACGTGAAAAAATAAGAGAATTGGAAAGAGATTTGCAGGACGGAATAGATAGCTCTAAGGCATGTATGACATTAAATCAGCTATTTGATTTGTACATGGAGAGTAAAGTTGGTATTCGTGAACATACTAGATCGAATTATATGTTGCTTTGGAGAACAGCAGTCAAAGATTCACAGCTAGGAAATATGAAGATAAGCCAGATAAAGCAAATTCATGTTAGGAAGTTTTATGCTGAACAAGTAAAAAAGGGAGCTGCTACAAGTACGATAAAGACATATCATAACATCATATGTCCTACATTTGAAATGGCTGTAAATTCAGATATAATAAGAAAGAATCCTGCGAAGGAAGCTATTAAGGGAATTAATGGTGGCCAAAAGAAAAAAGAAGCGTTGACAATAGAAGAGCAAAAGAATCTTTTAAGTTTTGTACAGGAAAGTGACATATATAATATTTATTATCCAATGATATCATTAGAATTACTAACAGGTTTGCGAGTTGGTGAGTTAGTGGGCTTAACATGGAAAGATATTGATTATGTTAATAATGTAATTCATATACAGCACCAATTACAATACCTTAAACTGGATGGTAAATTTAAATTTTATGTTTCACCCTTAAAAACAGAAGCAGGAAAAAGAGATATTCCGATTACACCAGAAATTCAAAAATGCTTAACAAATATAAAGAAAATGATGATGCTTACAGGCAGAAGAAGTGAGGCAAAAGTAGATGGATACACAGGGTTTTTATTTGTAACGAAAAATGGTACTGTGTATGCGGTATCTGCTATAAACTTTATTTTGAATAATATCGTGAAAAAATATAATAAGATGGAACAGGAAAAAGCATCTAAAGAAAAAAGAAATCCGGAATACCTTCCACATATTTCTTCTCATATATTGAGACATACAGCTTGTACTAGGATGGCTGAACAAGGTATGGATGTAAAAGTTTTACAATATATCATGGGGCATTCGGATGTTGGCGTTACAATGAACGTATATAATCATGTGGATAAAACAAGAGTTGAAAATGAAATGCATAAAATCATAAATATCGGATGAGTTAAGAAGTGTCGTTCAGAAAAGAATGGCACTTTTTTTGCAAATATATAATGAAATGTCGTAAAAGTGTCGTAAATCAAAAAGTATAAAAAGAATTATAGCACGTAAATACCTGTAAATATGGCATAAATATTAAATTATTAGCACTCATTTTAAATGAGTGCTAATTTTCTGTTGACATTTAGGTAACTGAGTATTAAAATAATCATCAGAGTTTCCTGCAGATGGCGGGAAACAGGATCACAGTGTAAAGGAGAGAATGATATGAGCAGCAGAACAGGCAATTTATCTATTAACAGTGAAAACATATTTCCGATTATTAAAAAATGGCTGTATTCCGACCACGATATTTTTTACAGAGAACTGGTATCCAATGGATGCGATGCGATTACAAAATTAAAGAAGCTGGAGCTGATGGGCGAGTATTCCCGTCCTGAGGATCTGGAGTATAAGATTCAGGTGACTGTAAATCCGGACGAAAAGACGATTTCCGTTACAGATAACGGACTGGGTATGACAGCCGATGAGGTTGAGGAGTACATTAACCAGATTGCTTTTTCCGGCGCGCAGGATTTCCTGGAAAAATATAAGGACAAAGCCAATGAGGATCAGATTATCGGACATTTCGGACTGGGCTTTTATTCCGCATTTATGGTTGCAGATAAGGTAACGATTGATACCCGGTCTTACAAGGAAGGAAGCACTCCGGTACACTGGGAATCTGACGGCGGCCTGACCTTTGAGATGAAGGATGGAGAGAAGGAAGAGCAGGGAACAACGATTACTCTGTATCTGAATGAGGACAGCTATGAGTTCTCCAACGAATACCGCGCAAGAGAGGTTCTGGAGAAATACTGTTCCTTTATGCCGGTTCCGATTTTCCTGGACAATGCCAAGGCAGAGCCTCAGTACGAGACGATTGAAAAGGATGAGCTGACAGACAAGGATACCATTGTTGAGACTGTGGTAGAGCCGGCCAAGACAGAAGAAAAGGAAAATGAAAACGGAGAGAAGGAAACCGTTGAGGTAGAGCCTTCCAGAGAGCGGTATAAAATTCTCAAACGTCCGGTTGCATTAAATGATGTGACACCTTTGTGGAACAAGCATCCCAATGAGTGTACCGAGGAGGAATACCGGGACTTCTACCGCAAGGTCTTTATGGATTACAAGGAGCCCCTGTTCTGGATTCACCTGAATATGGATTATCCCTTTAACTTAAAAGGAATTCTGTATTTCCCGAAGATTAATACAGAATACGATTCCATTGAGGGAACCATCAAGCTGTACAACAACCAGGTATTTATTGCAGACAATATTAAAGAAGTCATTCCGGAATTCCTGATGCTGTTAAAGGGAACCATTGACTGTCCGGATCTGCCTCTGAACGTTTCCAGAAGCGCTTTGCAGAATGACGGATTTGTAAAGAAGATTTCCGATTACATTACCAAAAAGGTGGCTGACAAGCTGACCGGCATGTGCAAGACCGATCGGGAAAACTATGAGAAATACTGGGATGACATTGCTCCCTTTATCAAATTCGGCTGCTTAAAGGATGAGAAGTTTGCAGAGAAGATGAATGATTATATTCTCTTTAAGAATCTGGAAGGAAAGTACCTGACTCTGAAGGACTGCCTGGAGGAAAACAAGGAGAAGCATGAGAATACCATTTTCTATGTAACAGACGAGAAGGAGCAGAGCCAGTATATCAATATGTTTAAGGCAGAAGGACTGGATGCAGTGATTCTTCCCCACAATATTGACAGTCCCTTTATCGGACATCTGGAGCAGAAGAACGAGGGTCTGAAATTCCTGCGTATTGATGCGGACTTAAACGATACCTTTAAGGAAGAGGTTAAGGAAGATGACGAGGAGTTCAAGAAAAATGCAGATACTCTGAAGGACATTTTCAAGAAGGCTCTGAATAATGACAAGCTGGAAATCAAGGTTGAGAAGTTAAAAGATGCCGGCATGTCTTCTGTTCTTACTGTGGCCGAGGAAAGCCGCCGTATGCAGGATATGATGAAGATGTACAACATGTACGGCATGGATCCGTCTATGTTCGGCGGTATGGGTGAGGTTCTTGTTCTGAATGCCAACAACAAGCTGGTTCAGTATGTATTGAATCACGGAGAAGGCGAGAACACAGCAAAGATCTGCGAGCAGCTTTATGACCTGGCCCTGCTGGCTCACGGTACTCTGACTCCGGAGCGTATGACGAAATTTATTGCACGAAGCAATGAAATCATGATGATGATGGCTGAATAATATATTGAAATCCTGAAAATATATGCTATAATAAGTAGTAATGAAAACTATGTTTTGTAGAGAAAATATTTCAGGAGGCAATTTATGAGCTATAAAATCATTGGCGACAGCTGCCTGGATTTGACGGAAGAGTTAAAGAAGGATTCCAGATTTGCCACAGTTCCGCTGACACTTCAGGTAGATGATACCATGGTGATAGATGACGATACCTTTGATCAGAAGGCATTTCTCGATTTGGTAAAGGCCAGCGAAAACTGTCCCAAATCTGCATGTCCCTCTCCGGATGCCTTTAAGCAGGCGATGGAGTGTGACGAGGATGATGTTTATATTATTACACTTTCCAGCCATTTAAGCGGAAGCTACAACAGCGCTGTGATTGGAAAAGAGCTGTATGAGGAGGAGCACGGAGCAGATCACAAGAATATTCTCGTGATTGATTCCGAATCTGCTTCTGCAGGAGAGCTGAATCTGGCACTGGGAATCTGTGAGATGTATGAGGAAGGTCTGGATTTTCAGGCAATTTCTGAAAAAATCATGAAAAAACGGGATGATGAGAATATTTACTTTGTTCTTGACACTCTGGATTTTCTGAGAAAGAATGGAAGACTGACAGGTCTGCAGGCATTTTTTGCCACAGCGCTTAATATCAAGCCGATTATGGGCGCAGATAAAGGCGTTATTATCAAGCTTGATCAGGCAAGGGGCATCAATAAGGCTTTTGCCAAAATGTGCGAGTTTGCTGTGAAGGAAGCAGGAGAGTCTGAGAAAAAGCGTGTGATCATCGCTCACTGCAACTGTCCGGAGCGGGCAGCGCAGGTAAAACAGGAGCTGGAAAAACGGGCTTCCTTCCGCGAGATTCTGATTACAGAAACAGCCGGTGTTGCCACCATGTATGCCGGAGACGGCGGAGTTATTTTATCTATTGAGGGATAAGCTGAAAAAGAGAAAGACAGCTGCCGGAATGGTTTTTTGGAAAAACCAGTGTCCGGAAACAGCTGTCTTTTTTTATGACATAAAAACGCTCCGCGAGGATCGCCATGGGTTGGAAGAGAATTGGGCTGATGAGACGACCCGCTGCAGGCGGAGAAGCTTGTGAACGAGCTCCTTTTTTATTCCACAGGAAATGACGTCCTGCGGCAGGTGAGCTTATCTGCGGCATCCCTGGGTGATGCCCCGTTCCTGAAAGCGTCGGGTGAGAGTATTCAGCACCAGGCGCTTATTTGCGCTCCAGAGAGGGGCAATCAGCAGATTTTTCGGCCCGTCCCCGGTGATTCTGTGAATGACCATTTCCGGAGGAAGAAGAGATACACAGTCGATCACCAGATCCAGATATTCCTCCATGGACATAACAGGAAAGGGCTTTCGTTCATACAGCAGCGCCAGATCCGTTCCTTTTAAAATATGGAGAAGCTGCAGTTTAATGCCTTGAATGTCATTGTCTCCCAGCCAGGAAACCGTTTCCAGCATTCGTGTCCGGTCCTCGCCCGGAAGTCCCAGAATCACATGGACAATGACCTCAAGTCCCCGGCGGCGAAGCCGGTTTTTTGCATCGATAAAGCAGTCAAGCTCATATCCGCGGCGAATCAGGCGGGCAGTATCCGGATGGATGGTCTGAAGCCCCAGCTCGACCCAGACGGGCTTGATCTGGTTTAATTCTTCCAGCAGATCCAATATCTCCTCCGGAAGACAGTCGGGGCGGGTGGCAATGGAGAGAACCCGGACCTCCGGGTGAAGGATTGCTGCAGTAAAAAGCCGGCGCAGGTAGGAAACAGGGGCATAGGTATTGGTGTAGGACTGAAAATAGGCAATATAGGCGCCGGGGGAGGAGCCCATTTTCCGGCTGATGCGGGAAACGGCAAGTTCGATTTGTCTGTGAACAGACGCCTCAAGCAGACCTTCATCCGGCAAAACCGGATGGAGGTCTGCTGTTATACAGGAGGAGCCGGCAGACAAAGACCCGGTCTCTGACCCTATAACGGCGCCGTTTTGCAAAGGTACGGCGAAATCTCCGGAACCGCCGGCGCTGCAGAAGATACAGCCGCCGGTTCCGATTGTGCCGTCCCGGTTCGGACAGGTCATACCGCCCTCCAGAGCAATTTTATATACCTTGGTGCCAAAACGGCGTTTCATTTCGTAGTCGAGAGAGTGGTAGGGTTTTTTGTTCCAGTCCATAAACAGTTCTCCTTTTATCGGCTTACTGGTGTCCGCAGCCTGCGCATCCGGAATACTGGCATCCGGTCGGGGTTACAGCGCAGCCGCCCATGGCAGTTTCCCTTAATTCTCTGGGGAGAGCCCGTCCTACTGTGTACATGGATTCCAGCATTTCGTCAAAGGGAATAAGCTGGGGGACTCCGGCAAGAGCCAGTTCCGCTGCAATGAGGGCGTTGGAAACACCGGATGCATTCCGCATCTGGCAGGGGTATTCCACAAGACCGCCTACAGGATCACAGACAAGGCCAAGCATATTCATCAGGACCGTGCTGCCTGCAGAAAGACACTGGGAAGGTGTTCCGCCCATCAGCTCTGTGGCCGCAGAAGCCGCCATGGCAGAGGCGACACCGACCTCGGCCTGACAGCCGCCGACAGCGCCGGCAATTGTGGCATTGCGCATTGCAAGATAGCCGATTGCGCCTGCATGGAACATGGCATCCAGAATCTGATCCTCAGAGAAATCATACTCTTCTTTCAGGGCCAGCAGAACTCCGGGAAGGATTCCTGCAGATCCGGCAGTGGGCGCGGCTACAATCAGTCCCATAGAGGTGTTTACCTCCAACACAGCCATTGCATGCATAATACCACGGCTGACAACATTTCCGCAAATGTTTTTTCCGGCCTGAAGCTGAAGATTCAAAAGCTTTGACTCGCCGCCAATCAGTCCGCCGATGGATTTTCTGGGAGAGGCAATAGGAGCTGACGCAGATTCTTCCATAATTTCCCATGCCTTTTTCATGCGGGAATGGATTTCCTGCCGGGACAGCCCGGACTGATATACCTCTCTCTGGTACATAATGTCTGAAATTCTGCAGTTATTTTTTTCGCATAAATCCAAAAGCTCTCTGGCATTTTTAAAATCAACCGGCTTCAGGCTATCAGAAGTCTCGGGGGAAGAGGCAGTGTCTGCATCCTCCGGAAGAACAGGCTGATCCTTGTGTACCAGCATTACGTCCTGAACAGAGGGATTTTTCCGGATCAGCTCACTGACAGAGTCAGGAAGCGCGTCATCTGATTCAACAATAGAATAAGCGGTCTGTCCCTTTTCTTCCCGGAACAGCTTCATAAATGCAATATTAATGTTTTCACTGGCAAGACAGGAGGTAATGTGTGCCACAACTCCGGGAGTATCCTTGTGAATGGCAATGACAGTGCTGTATTCTCCGGTAAAATCCACATCCACCTGATTGATTCGGGAAATACGGATTTTGCCTCCGCCCAGAGACTCTCCGCGCACGGTCATGGTCTGGCCTGCTGCGTTTGTCATAGCAATATCCACAGTATTGGGATGGCTGACCTCGGCAGTTTCATTGGGAATAAACTGGTAATCCAGGCCTCTCTCTCCGGCAATGCGGAAGGAATCGGGAATCCGGCGGTCATCGGTATTAAAACCCAGGATACCGCCTAAAAGAGCCCGATCGGTGCCGTGTCCGCGGTAGGTTTTTGCAAAAGACCCGTAAAGGGTAAATACTACCTTCTTTAAAGGTCCGCTAATCATTTTCTGTGCCAGAAATGCCAGGGAATCCGCTCCGGCTGTGTGAGAGCTGGAGGGACCGATCATATTGGGGCCAAGCACATCAAAAACACTGATACATGCCATAATCATATCTCCTTTGGTAAAACAGATTATATATTAAAGTGGAAATTCTTGTTTTCATCTGTGAAAAATAACCTTTATAAATTCTTGCTTGACGTCTTTGCACCTACAATATATCATGTACCATAGATATAATCAAATTCAAGAATTATATATCCATGTTGAATAAATTTCATAATAGGAAGGGGGGAGCAGTATGGAAATACGTCAAATCCAGTCTTTTATTATGATTACACAGGAAGGAAGCTTTTCCAAAGCGGCAGAGATTCTGGGCTATTCCCAGTCTGCGATTACCGTACAGATTCGTCTTTTGGAGAATGAGCTGGGATTTAAGCTGTTTGACCGTGTCAGCAAGCGGATTTCTCTGACATCGCAGGGAAGACAGTTTCTGGAGTGTGCAACCCAGATTTCCATGCAGGTTCGCCGGGCAGAGCAGCTGAAGGCGAATGCGTCTGAGCTGCACAATCCGCTTCATATAGGAACGCTGACATCTCTTTGTTTTTCAAAATTTCCGCCGATTTTAAATTATTTCCGTCAGAACCATTACAAAGTCACAATGAGGATTACAACAGCTTCGCCTAAGGAGCTGATTGAAATGATGGATCGCAATCAGCTGGATTTGATTTACATACTGGATCGTTCCCGTTCCAATTCCAGCTGGGTGAAGGTGATGGAGATACCGGAGCCGATTGTGTTTGCCGCTTCCCCTGATTTTCATCTGGCAGGAAGAGATGAGATCAGTCTGGACGAGCTGCTGAAGGAGCCGTTTTTTCTGACAGAGAGAAATGAAAATTACAGAAGAGAGCTGGATCATTTTCTGGAAGCCTGCGGAAAATCCCTGACTCCGTTTCTGGAAATCAGCAGCACGGAATTTATTATTCAGATGGTAAAGGAGAACTGCGGAATTACCTATCTTCCTTATTTTGCAGTTCAGAAGGCCATACAGGACGGAAGTCTTACCACACTCAATGTCCCGGATATCCGGATTCAGATGTACAGACAGATTTTTTATCACAAAGATAAGTGGAAAACTCTGGAAATGGAGGAATTTATCCGTCTGGCAAAAGAAAACGGATAAGGGCGGATTCGCAGGTTTGCTGCGCAGAAGTCCGGGAATATGAAATTCTGCAGGAAATCAAAGAATATTGTATTGTACGGGGCATGGAAGGTGTGTTATACTTTTGACAGTTCTAAAAAATGTTAGTTTGGAGGGTGTGAATATGAAAGCAGCAGAAACATTGCAGTTGCTTGATTCTCCGCAGGCAGCAGCGCTGATGGAGAAGCTTTACGGAAAAGAGGCAGCAGAAAATACAGATCGTTACCGGGATATGATCGGTAAATTTCAGAAAACCTTCGGGGATCGTGATATTCTGATGTTCAGTTCTCCGGGACGGACAGAGATCAGCGGAAACCATACGGATCACAACCACGGAAAGGTTCTGGCCGGAAGCATTAACCTGGATTGTGTGGGAATTGCGGCAAAGAATGATTCTTCCAGGGTAAATATTATCAGTGAGACATTTCAGCAGGAATTCTCAATTGATCTGAAGGATCTGTCTCCCAGCCCGAAGAAAGCGGGAACCGTGGATCTGGTTAAAGGACTGCTGAAGGGATTCCTGGAGGCAGGCTATGAGATTGGCGGCTTTGATGCCTACATTACAAGCAATGTAATCAGCTCTGCCGGAGTCAGCTCCTCCGCTTCTTTTGAGATGCTTCTGTGTTCCATGCTGAACCGCTTCTTCAATGAGGGCAGAATGGATACGGTTGCCTATGCTCATGTAGGAAAATATGCAGAGAATGTATACTGGGATAAGGCTTCCGGCCTGTTGGATCAGATGGCCTGCGCGGTAGGCGGACTGATTACGATTGATTTTGCCAATCCGGCAGCTCCGGCAGTAGAAAAGATTGATTTTGATTTTGCATCCAGAGATCACAGCCTGATTATTGTGCAGACAGGAAAAGGCCATGCAGATCTGAGCGCAGATTACTCTGCAGTTCCGGCTGAGATGAAAAAGGTAGCAGAGTACTTCGGAAAAGAGGTATGCGCAGAAATTACAGAGGAGCAGGTTATTGACAATCTGAAGGCGGTCCGGGAATTTGCCGGTGACCGTTCTGTGATGCGCGCTCTTCATTTCTTTGAGGAAAACCGTCGGGTGGATGCTGAGGTGGCAGCATTGAAGGAAGGCCGGTTTGACGACTTCCTGAGCAATATTACAGCTTCCGGCAACTCTTCCTGGAAGTGGCTGCAGAACTGTTATACAAATACGGATTATCAGGAACAGGGAATTTCCGTTGCACTGGCTCTGACTGAGCTGTTTATTGAGAAGAAGCAGAAGGGAGCCTGCAGAATTCACGGCGGCGGCTTTGCCGGTGTAATTATGGCAATGCTTCCCAATGAGATTGTGGATGAGTATATTACATATATGGAAAAGGCGCTGGGAGAAGGATGCGCTTACCGTATGAGTATTCGTCCTTACGGGGCAATCTGTGTAAATGATACAGTCGGATGACGGCGACGATCTTTTGATGAGAGAAAAGAACAGAATGTATGGGGCAGACATGGGAAATGTGATTGCCCTGTACATTCTTTCTTTTTTTTCTGATTTGTGGTATGATCTCCCGGTTAATGAAAAAATGGAGCATAAGACAGAACGATGAGACAGAAAAGATTGATGATCCTGTTTTTTTATCTGGCACTCCTGGCGGCCTGCGCCGGGATTGTATGGCTGCTGGGAAGATTAAACAGCCCTGTGGAGCCGAAAACCCCATCTGTGCAGGAATCTGAGTATCCGGGACAGACGGAGCCTTCTGAGGAGGAAACTCCGGCCGGGGAGACAGAAGGGGAGGAGTCTCTGGAAACAGAACCTGAAACAGAAATAGAAGAAATGGAGGTTTCCGGCAGACCGGAGGGAACAGATAAGCCCCGGGGACAGACGGAAGAAACACCGCCGTATGAACCTCCGAGACTGATGCTGGTGTCTGACCTTCACTATATGAGCGGATCCACTCATGATGAGGGAAAGGCCTTCTGGAATTTGGTGAAGTCAGATGACGGAAAGGCCCATCAGTACAGTGAGCAGCTTCTGGAGGCTCTGGCAGCCAGGGCTCTGGAGGAAAAGCCTTCTGCCCTGGTGCTTTCCGGTGACATTACTCTGAATGGAGAAAAGGAAAATCATCTGGAGCTTGCAAAAAAGCTGAAGGAGATTCAGGATGGAGGAGTTCCTGTGGTAGTGATTCCGGGAAATCACGATATTCAGAATCACAATGCGGCTGTTTATTTTGGCGATAAAAAAGAGGCGGCTGAGTATCTTGAGTCAGGAGAGGAATTTTATGAAATTTATCATTCTTTCGGATATGATCAGTCTCCCAACCGGGATCCTGCTTCCCTGAGTTATGTATATCCGGTCGATCCCTGGCACTGGCTTCTGATGTTGGATACCTGCCAGTATGAGGACGGCAATCATGTAAACGGCCGTCTGAAGCCGGAAACTCTTCAGTGGCTGGAGGTCCATCTGCAGGTGGCTAAGGAGAACGGAATTCAGGTTCTCCCTGTGGGACACCATAATCTGCTTTGGGAAAGCCGCCTGTACACCGATGACTGTACGATGGAGAATTATCAGGAGATAACGGCGCTTCTGGAGAAATATCAGGTTCCTCTCTATGTCAGCGGCCATCTTCATGTCCAGAGAGTGAAAAAGCATCAGCCGGAGCCGGGAAAACAGCAGAAAAATGGAATTTCCGAGATTGTTCTCGGGGCAGTTTCCCTGTCGCCCAATCATTTTGGAATGCTGTCCTGGGACGAAGAGGGAGGAATGAATTTTGAAACAGAGAGGCTGAATCCGGGACCGTGGATTCCTGAAATAGAAGATTATGAAGAATGGTCTGAGTCCTTTTTCAAAGAGGTGATTCAGACGCAGACAGAGAAAAAGATTGTTCTTGTTCCGGATGATTTAAAAAAGGTCATGGCAGGTCTTTATGCAGAGGTGTATTATGATTACTGCGCCGGAAACAAAGTGGAAAAGGACGAGATCATCCGGAGAAAGGCATATACTCTCTGGATGAGGGCGGAGCCGGACAATTCCTGCGTGGATCAGATCCGGCAGATGATAAAGGACGGGGGAGACGAGACAAAAGCCTGGCATTGGGAGCCGGAGGAACCTGTTACGAGAAAAGAGTTTCAGGAAGAGGGCGGAAGTCAGAAGGCGGAAATCAAAGCCGGAGATTAGAACCGGAGACTGGAATTATAGGTGAGGAAGGAATAAAGATGGGAATGACAGAACAGAATGAAAGTATGGCACAGCAGACGGCAGAAGAGAAAAAAAGAGGAAAACGTCCGGTGATTGGACTGGTTCCTCTGTATGATGAATTTAAGGACAGTTACTGGATGCTTCCCGGCTATATGATTGCTCTGGAAGAGTCCGGGGCCATTCCGGTGATGATGCCTCTCACAGCAGATGAGGAGGCAGTGAGACAGCTGGCAGAGCAGCTGGACGGATTTGTACTTACCGGAGGACATGATGTGGATCCGGCTGTTTACGGAGAAGAAAAGCGGGAGGTGTGCGGAACTCTTTGCCGGCAGAGGGATGAGATGGAAAAGCTTCTGCTTCAGGAGGTTTTAAGACTGGATAAACCGGTTTTCGGCATTTGCCGGGGACTGCAGTTTCTCAATGGATATCTGGGAGGAACCCTCTATCAGGATCTGGAAGCGGAATATCCGGCAGCCGGTTCTGGAGAGGAAAAACAGGTCAGTCACCGGATGAAGCCGCCTTACGACGGGGAAGCTCATAAGGTAACCATTCTTCCGGATTCCTTCCTGGAAAAGCTTCTTCACCAGAAGGAGATGGGAGTAAACAGCTGTCATCACCAGGGAATCAGGAAGCTTGCCCCGGTGCTTCAGGCTGCGGCTGTGGGACCGGATGGTCTGATTGAAGCTGCAGAGATGCCGGGAAAACGGTTTGCTGCGGCTGTTCAGTGGCATCCGGAATTTTCCTTCCGGAAAAGTGAGGAAAGCAGGAGAATTCTTGCAAAATTTGTAGAAGCCTGCTGTGGAAATGCCGGGAAATGCCTGTGATTCTGTGCGAAAGCCATATTGACGGATGGATTCATCTGCGATTACAATAGGTATGGTGAAAAACAGACAAGGAAAAAACCAGAAAAAGATAGAAATGCAAAAGGAGGATGAAAGATGAACTTATCCGAAAAACTTCTTTCTGCCTGTGGAAAGCCTGTTGAGAGCTGTACAAACAGAGAGCTTTACGAGGCGCTTTTGACTATGGTGCAGCAGGAGGCATGTTCCCGCACATCAGAGGCAGGAAAGAAAAAAGTATATTATATTTCAGCAGAATTTCTGATTGGAAAGCTGCTGTCAAACAACCTGATTAATCTGGGCTGGTATGATGAGATCCGGGAGATCCTGGCAGCGGCAGGAAAGGATATCTGCCAGATTGAGGAAGAGGAGCCGGAGCCGTCTCTCGGAAACGGCGGTCTGGGCCGTCTGGCTGCCTGTTTTCTGGATTCCATGGCAAGTCTTGGCTTAAACGGCGATGGCATTGGCCTGAATTATCATCTGGGACTGTTTCGCCAGGAATTTGAAAAGGAGCTGCAGAAGGCGGTTCCCAATCCCTGGATAGAGGAGAAAACCTGGCTGTTAAAGCGGGAGACCACTTATCCGGTTTCCTTCGGCGGATTTACGGTTCAGTCACGGCTTTACGATATTGCTGTAACCGGCTACAAAAACCGCACCAACATGCTTCATCTGTTTGATCTGGACACGGTAGATGAAAGCCTGGTTGAGGACGGAATTGATTTTGACAAGCAGAATATTGCAAAGAATCTGACACTGTTTTTATATCCTGATGACAGTGACGAGGATGGCCGCAAGCTGCGGATTTACCAGCAGTATTTTATGGTCAGCAGCGGCGCGCAGTATATTCTGGATGAGTGCGAAAGAAAAGGAAGCAATCTCCACGATCTGCCGGATTATGCAGTGATTCAGATCAATGATACCCATCCGTCCATGGTTATTCCGGAGCTGATCCGTCTTCTGACAGGACGGGGCATTGACTTTGACGAGGCTGTGGAGATCGTGAAGAAAACCTGTGCCTATACCAATCACACGATTCTGGCAGAGGCGCTGGAAAAATGGCCGATTTCTTATCTGAAGGAAGTAGTTCCTCAGCTGGTTCCGATTATTGAGATTTTAGATGACCGGATCCGCAGAAAATACCAGGATGAGGCTGTGGCGATTATTGATAAAAATGATGTTGTGCATATGGCCCATATGGACATCCATTATGGTTTTTCTGTCAATGGAGTGGCATACCTGCACACAGAGATTTTAAAGAACAGTGAGCTGAATGCGTTTTATCAGCTGTATCCGGAGAAATTCAACAATAAGACAAACGGAATTACCTTCCGCCGGTGGCTGCTCCACTGCAACCATCCTCTGGCAGATCTGATTACAGATCGTATCGGCAATGAGTACAAAAAGGATGCGGCTCTTCTGGAGCTTTTGACAGCCTGCTCTGATCAGGAAACCTTAAAGCAGCTGCTGGAAATCAAGCATCAGAATAAGCTTGCTTTAAAAGCATATTTAAAAGAAACCCAGAATGTGGACATTGACGAGAATTCCATTTACGATATTCAGATTAAGCGGCTTCACGAGTACAAGCGTCAGCAGATGAATGCGCTGTATGTGATTCACAAATATCTGGAGATCAAGCGGGGCAAAAAGCCGGCAAGACCGATTACTGTGATTTTCGGCGCCAAGGCGGCTCCGGCCTATGTGATTGCAAAGGATATTATTCACCTGATTCTCTGTCTGCAGAAGCTGGTGAACGAGGATCCGAAGGTCAGCCCGTGGCTGAAGGTGGTTATGATTGAAAACTACAATGTAACCAAGGCAGAGAAGCTGATTCCGGCCTGCGATATTTCCGAGCAGATTTCTCTGGCATCCAAGGAGGCCAGCGGAACCGGAAACATGAAGTTTATGTTAAACGGCGCTGTTACCCTGGGAACCATGGACGGGGCAAATGTGGAAATTGCAGAGCTGGTGGGCAAGGACAATATTTATATTTTCGGTGAGTCCAGTGAGACGGTAATCGACCATTATGCAAAGGCTGATTACGTTTCCAGAGAGTATTACGAAGAGGATGCGGATATCAAAGAGGCCGTAGACTTTATCGTAGGCAAGGAAATGATGAAGATTGGCCACAAGGAGAACCTGGAGCGTCTCTACAAGGAACTGCTGAATAAAGACTGGTTTATGACACTTCTGGATTACAGAAGCTACGCTGAGGCAAGAGAAAAAGCCTATGCCGATTATGAGGATCGGATGAGCTGGGCCAAGAAGATGCTGGTGAATATCAGCAAGGCCGGATTCTTCTCCTCTGACCGGACGATTGCCGAGTACAATCGGGATATCTGGAAGCTGGGCAAGTAAGAGGCATAGATGTAAACAGAAAAGATCAAATAACAATATATGATTGCCATTCGTGATTCGAAAATGACAAGTCAAAAGGGGGCCGCAAATGCGGCCCCCTGACTTTTTACAGAGAAACCGTGGAGGTACATTCCGCCGGTTCTGCTGTTACCAGATCGTAGCGGTAGGCAGAGAGAATAAAGCTGACTAAAACCATATTAAATACCATACTGATTCTTCCTTCGGAAAGAAGAGGAAGATTGGGAAATGCGCAGTACTGGAAACCGAAATTTCCCAGAATATAGAGGATCGTCTGCCATAAAAGAATCTGTCCGCAGGCAAAGGCTGTGCATGAGGCCAGATTTCCCCGGATTTTCAGAATACACCGAAAAAGCAGCAGGTAGAACAGGAAAATGGCTGCCAGCAAAAGGAAGCCTCCGATCCAGCTGGAGAGAAATATCACCACTGCAATAATATAGTCATTGTAGTAGTGCTGAGGGAGGATATCCCAGAGGGTGACAGTTTCTTCTGTTTCATATACGATTCCGGGAGAAAAGCCCTGACTGTTCAGCTCCTCATATTTTTTCCGAAGCTCCTCTTTTTCCTGGGGTGTCTGGCTGTTATTGATTGCAATGGAAATATTTCTCGGTTCTCGGGATGCAAAATACCAGGCGCCTGTCCGATAATCCATTAGCTCTTCCGGAGAGAGAGACAGCCCTCCTGCAAAAGGAGTCCGGCTCAGTAATTCCTGGATGAGCACACTATTGTAGGTATCGTCCCAGCGATCGTACACTTGTGTCTGAGGCGCTGTAAACGCCTTGAAAAAAGGCTACCGCAATCCCACTGGCTTTAGACGGTGGGTTAAGGTAGCTA
>OKSE01000129.1_pt1 | contig 47218 bp, 39 predicted proteins | sample 1633631 | NCBI WGS metagenome assembly OKSE01 (sample SAMEA3541555, study PRJEB24748) | human gut metagenome | biome: human gut; feature: human-associated habitat; material: faeces | place: China | collected 2012 | reverse complement strand
GCCATGAATAGCCTGGGCGAATGTTATGCGATGGGACGGGGCGTGCCGCGGGATTTGGAAACGGCCATGGAATGGTATCGCCGCGCGGCGGAGCTGGGCGAAGCCATGGCGGATTACAACATGGGATGGCATTTGGAGCAGGCAGGGAAGCTGTCTGAGGCGTATGCCCATTACCGCAAAGCTGCCGATGGGAATGACGACAGCGCCTGGTGGGCGTTGGGGCGTTTTTATGAAAACGGTGTCGTCGTTGCGCAGGACGGAAAGGAAGCGCGCCGCTGCTATGAAACTGGCGAGAAATTGGGCAGTGTGAAATGCAAAATGCGCTTGGCGCGCTGCAAGCTTTTGGGTATCGGCGGCCGCAGGGCAAAGAAAGCCGGTTTGGATCTATGCCGTCAGGCGTTGGAATTGGCAAAGGAGAGCAGCGAAAAAGAGGATTACGGCTATGAAGCCGAAATGAATCTTTTGCGGCGTACCATTGCGGAAAACGAATCATAAAGGACGAAAAAAGGGACGCTTCGGCGCAATGTCATGATGCCGGGGTCAAAAGTATAGGAAATTTCTGAAAATGGAATAAGCAGCCAACCTTACCACCCCCAAATCTATTGTGTTATAATGGTTATAGATTTGAAGGGTGGTAAGGTTTATGTCATTTAAAGTAAACAGCAGCCAGCAAATATCTTTCAATGACAGTGTATTTTCACTTACTGCTCGCGAAAAAAAGGCACTTGATAATTCATGGGCGAAAATATTTGCGGATGAGATTTTTCCCAATATTGATGAAGAAAGATTTTCTGTTTTATACAGCAGTAAAGCTTCCCGCCCGAATGCGCCCGTGAATGTGATAATTGGAGCTTTAATCATTAAAGAATTGTTCGATTATTCGGATGATGAGATTGTTGAAAATCTTATGCTGGATCTTCATCTTCAGTACGCACTTCATACTACAAGTTTTGAAGAACAACCAATTTCGGATAAAACATTGAGCAGATTTAGAAGCCGCTGTTACAATTATGAAACAACACATGGTATTGATCTGTACCACGACTGTGTAAAAGATCTTAGTAGTAAAATAGCAAAGCTGATGAATCTCAGTGGACGAATAAAAAGAATGGACTCCATGATGATAGAGAGCAATATCCGTTTTCTTAGTCGCATGGAGCTGATATACACCTGTATTTCTAAATTGGCGATATATTTTGATAAGAACTATCCGAATAAGATTCCTGATGATTTGAAGCACTATACAGATTCAAACGACTATAACAGAATTTTCTATCATCAGCTGAATGATAATATGGAGCAGATTATACAGGCTTTGCTGAGTGATAGTGATAAGCTGCTTGAACTATGCGGAACAGACTACGAAGAAGTTACTGAGTACCAACTGTTTTTGAGGTGCCTTTCAGACCAGACTGTTGTTGAAAATGGCAAACGAAGACTCCGTACAAAGGAAGACGGAACAATGAATTCAACAGCGTTACAGAATCCGTCTGATCCAGATGCCACATATCGCAACAAGGCCGGTAAACTTCACAGAGGATATGTTGCAAACCTTGAAGAAACCGTTGATAAAAACGGATCAGTCGTGACCGATTATCAGTATGACAAGAACATCCATACTGACAGTCAATTTCTTCAAGAATCTTTATCACAGATGGACAGGTCTGAAGAAGAAATCGTTCTTATTACCGATGGCGGATATGCAGGCCAGGATAATTTTGCTTTGGCAAAGGAAAAGAACATCAAATTAATCACAACCGCACTTATTGGAAAAGAGGCTCCAGATGCATTAGCTGATTTCACTTTTAATGATGACGGAACAATACTTTTGAGATGTGCTGCAGGGCACGAACCTGTAAGTCAAAGCTATACTAAAACGACAAGGCAGTGTAAGGTTTCGTTTAATTGCAATTATTGCGTTGGTTGTCCATACCAAGGGCAGTGTCGTCCAAAAATCGATGGATGGAATGCAACATTCATTACTTCAAAGAATGCTTCAAACAGGGCAAAGAGCCAAAGGTATATGCAAAGTGAAGAATTCAGCAATTATGCAAAGCTTAGGAATGGCGTAGAAACGGTACCGGCAAACATCCGTAAGAATTACCGCCTTGATAAATTGCCGCGAGGCAAGCAACGAGCGAAATTCTTCTTCGGAAGCAAAATAGCGGCTCTCAATTTCAGGAAGCTCTTCGGTTTTCGAAAGGGCTTGGTTAATTATGCTCAAAATCCAATATTTGGATACCGAAATACGAATCTCGGATGTAGCAATCATCTGGATAGTAGTCGATAAAGAAAAGAACGCCGCCTTCACCGTTGTCATGGGCCGGCTTGTGATAAAAGGTGATGCAGTTCCCGCTGCTATTCTGAGCAAAGGGGCTTGGTAGAAATATACTATCTTGAGCATTCTCTTTGCTATGGAAAAACTCCAACTATACAGCCTTCCCCTGTGATGCTACAATGAAGCTGTATTTCAGGGCGAAGTAAGTTAGGGCGGAGTAAGTTAGGAAAGAAAGAGTGGAAAGGAGGTAGTATGCCCTTTGCACAGCTCATGGCGGTTTTACCGCTTAGAGATGTGGCATGCTCCTTGCGAGTACCGTCGAACCCAAACGGCTTGAAATATAATAAGGACGAGAACGAAACCGTAATTGCTCATAGGAGTGATTGCGGTCTTTTTTTGTTTCGTCAAAAGAAAGGAGTCAGGCAATGAATGTCCAATAGCAAGCTGATCGAGCTGAGTTACTATGACTCATCCGCACAGGTGCGTTTGTCGGCCTAGTCGCGCTTTTCGATCTTGCCGCACTCGGTGCAGAGGTAGCGGTCATAGCCAAGGGTGGTACAGCCAGCCTTGGTGCGGTCCAGCAGAATGAAGTGGTGGTTTTCGCCGCAGCCCTTGTCGGAGCAGCAGTTGCCGCCGCAGTTCTTGTCCTTGCAGCCGCAGTTGGGATCATCGCAGCCGCAGGTGCATTTGCCATCCTCGCTGGCCTGCGTATCGCGCAGCCAGACATTTGCCACGCCGTTTTCCGTCATGCTGACATTCTGATAGGTGTAGGTGATCTCGTAATAAACCGTGTACTGACCTTCCTCCGTGTAATTGGGCGCGGAGGTCATGGTGCAGCTTTCGGCGCTGTTGCCGTAGCGGATGGAAGTGCGGACGCCGGCTTCGGAGAGGTCGCTGACGGTGATTGTGTGGGGCTGGCCGTCCACGACGCCGTAGTAGTCTGCAATGACCGCCTTGGCTGCTGTGTAGTCATAGCTGGCGTAGTCGCACAGGCTGCACTTCTCGACGGTAGCAAAGCGGCCGTTGGCAGGCTGGGGCAGCACCTCGGTCTCCATGCTGTGGCGCTCCAGCGTGCGGTTCACGGTGTGGTTCGTACCGTAGCAAAACGCGCAGTAGGTGCCACCCTTGGTGGTAACGGTATGGTAGGTATCGTCCGTGTACTCGTAGGTCACGGTTTCCTCCAGCTTCTGTGTAAATTCCGCGGCGCAGTCAAACAGCCAGTAAACATTTTTGAGATAGCCGTAATCAGACTTCGGCTCGTTTGTGTTGATACCGCCGCAGGTTTCGCAGACTGCCTTGGTATAATGATAGCCGGTATAATAGGCGTCTTTGCCGGGAACACCGTCCATGCAGTCGCCCTTGCCGACACCGTCCATCATCGTGCCGTCCGAGTATTTGACGTTACGGCTCAGAGCGGTCTGGCCGTTGCGGGTATACTCGGGAACGCGGAATACCTCAAAGGACGTTACTTTGCCGCATTCGCCGCATTTGAAGGTTTCACGGGTCACGACGCTGTTGACGTCCAGCTCATTCGTGCGGTTGGACGCCTGCATCCAGTGTTCGGCGGGGCCATGGTAGCTGTTCTGCTGGGCCGCAAAAGCGCTGGGGACCAGGCTGAAGCACAGTGTCAGCGTCAGGAGCATGGCCAGCGCACGACGGGAAATTGTATGATTCTTGTTCAAGTGCATATTTCCTCCTTAGATATTTTGATGGGATGTTAAGTCATGTTCTGCGATGCTTGGTTATCGCCCCCTCTCCGGAGTGTTTCTTTTTTGCAGGTATTCGTTCCAGTCCTTTCCACTGCGAGGCTCTTCTACCGTTACGGCATAGCCTCTGGCCGAGTATTTGTCCTTGAGCTGCTGGGCTGCCGCCCGTCCCGGTGCGTCCGAGTCCAAGCAAAGCGTGATCCGCTTGATGTGAGGGTTGTCCTTCAAGTACGTTTCGAGTGCTCCATCGTAGAGGCCGCACAGCGCTACTGCATTGATCAGCTCGCGGTGGAGCGAGAGGTAGCTCATGAGGTCGATGGGGGCCTCAAACACCCGCATCTGATTCGACGTAGGATCGTGCGGGATGGCAAAGCCGACATTCTTATCGCTGCCTGTCACATCTCCGCGAAAACCTTTGCCGTCTCGGTCGTAGGTCCCACGCAGGCCTACGTACTTCGCCTGTCCGGCGTGATCTTTTCCGACGAACACACAGTTGTGATGCTCGGCATCCTCGTACAACAGACCGCTGTTCATAAACTGCCGGATCACCTGCGCGGCGATGCCGCGTTTGCGCAGGTAGGCAAAGACTCTGCGGTCATCCGTGTTTCGAGGAGGCAGGGCGAAGGGCTTTGGCGGGGTGTCCTGCTTGATGGAAGACACTACTTGAGCAGGGGAGTCTCTGGCCCGCCCGTTAAAGGCGAGCAGGTATTCAACAGCTTCCGGGAATGTCTTGCCGCAGAACTGCTGCACGAGAGTGATGGCGTCGCCGCCTGTGTTCTGCGAGTAGCGGAACCATGTGCGACGGTCCTTGATCCGCAGGCTGTCCATTTCTGCTGTGGTGTGGTACCGGCCAATGCGTTTGACCTGATAGCCCAGATGGGTCAGCAGCTCCAGCAGATCCGTTTCCCTGACAATTTGCATTTCTGTGTCTGTAAAGCGTCTTTTGATTTCGCTTGCCACGGCGATTTCCTCCTTTCTCTTGAAACGCAAAAAGCCGGTCATGGCACCCGAGCTGTTCGGATGCCATGACCGGCTTTCTTCTAAATCGTGTTTTTGCTTTGGCGTTTGTGCGGGCTTACACGGCGCTTTCCTCGTCAGGGGTGTCCGTGTCCGCAGGGGTGGCCTCGTCGTCCACACGGGCCTCGGCAGGGGCCTCAGCGGGGAAGTCCTGCTCTGCGGCGCTCTCAGCGTCTGCTTCGTCCAGTGCCTGCGTGATCAGGTTCAGCACGAAGTCTCGCTGGGTGAGCTTTTTGCCGGTGCGGAGTGTTTCGCGCTCGAGGTGACGCTTGATGCGCTGGAAGAGTTCTTCGGGAATCTGGAATGCCATCGTTCTGCCTTTTTCAGTCACTTGAATGCCGCCTTTCTGATTTTCAATCATGTTGTAGTATTCTTGAATGAGGTTTGCGATGTACTCGCTGGTGGTCTCGCCCAGCCGTTCCCGTTCTTCGCTGACTCGCTCGTGGAGGGCGATGGGAATCTGAGCACATAAGTTTTTGGTGGTTGCCATTTGGCTGCCTCCTTCGTTTGTTGTAGCGCAATCATACCCGAAAGGTTACGAGAAAGCTATTACCAATACCACCAGGGAATGACGCACAAACGAAGCAGAAGCAACATAAGCACCGGAGAAGCGAAAAAAGGCCACCGATCTGCTCCCTGTGAGGGAGGAGAGATCAGTGGCCTATCGGTTTGCGCTTTTTTATGCCCTGGCGTTCGAGTCACATCAGTTCATAAAAATGTCCTGCTGCATCTCTAAAATGTCGCCTGTCGCGGCCAAAAACTCGTTGTCCGAAAAATCCTGTTTTTCTAACTTTTTGAATTGAAAAGTGGCGATAAATATATGAAAACACCGCACTTTCGTGCGGTGTTTTCTGTGCTGCATCTTTCATCAACACATTTTGGTCCGAGTGGCGAGATTCGAACTCACGGCCTCATGGTCCCGAACCATGCGCGCTACCAACTGCGCTACACCCGGATATGAAGTTGTACGGCTCACGTCGCGAACAGTAGTATTATATGAGCTTCCCTCCGTTCTGTCAAGAGGGAAATCCACATTTTTCAAAAAGCCCCGCGGCACACGGCCGCGAGGCTCTGGCGGGAGCATGTGAGAATCGAACTCACCCGAGAGGCTCTTCACCCCTCTCACCGGTTTTGAAGACCGGGGGGCACACCAGCACCCATCTACTCCCATGTGAGAGGCGACAAAAGCCGCCTCATTTTTCTATCTCGCCAAACTGCGCGCCCGGCCTGCGGACATCACCCTCGCGGCGAAGAATCCCTCGCCGGTCGTAATACTCCAGCACCAGCAGCGCGTGGTCGCGTGAGGTGCCGAGCGCGTCGCGGAATTCTCCCAGCGTGAGCGTGTCGTGCGTTTCGAACCACGCCTTCACCCCTGCGTCGACCGCATCCAAAACGCTTTTTTCGACGCAGAGCTCTGGCGCGAGCAGCACAAGCTCGCCGGTAGATAAAAGGCTCTCAAGCACGCGCGCGCACTCCATGCGGTCTTTTTTGTCGAACAGCGCACAGAGCGCGTCCTGCTTTTTGCCAAGAATTCCCGCCGCGCGGCAGGTGCGCAGCAGCTCTTCCCGGATGGCGCTCTGCCGCTTGGTCAGATGCACGGAAAAGTCCGCAAGCGCGCAGTGCTCCGCCGTCAGCGTGAGTTTTCCCTCGCGCGCAAAGCAGGCGAGGATCGCGTCCGCATTTTCCCGTGCTTTGCCGCGCAGAAGCCGCTGCCGCGCCTCGGCGAGGCGCATGCCCGCGTGCAGCGGATGCTCGCGGTGGTACTTTGTCAGCATCGTCTCACAGTCTGTCCACAGTCTGTCCAGCGTCGACGATGTAAGATAGCGCGACGGCGCGATCTCGACGAGCTTTCCCCGCGCGCAGAGCACGGCGAGCATTTCCACCAGTTTTTCTTCCGGTTCATCGAAGCACGCGGCAAGGTCCGCAAGCGTCATGCCATCCGCGCCGCGCTCGCCGACGGCCTGCACGAGCTTTGCCTCGTCCGATCCGCTCTCGCGCACGGCGAGCGAGGCGATCACGCGCGCGTCGTTTCGCTTGTGCCGGTATGGATGCTCGTCCAGGATCACCCCGCCGCCGACGGTCTCGAGCGGCGAGTAGAAGCGCACGACAAAGCGGTCGCCCTGCCGCGCGGCGAGCGCTTCGCTCAGCCGCAGCTGGGCATAGCAGCTCACGCCCGGACGCAGCGCGTCGCGGTCCAGCAGCACCGCCTTTGCAAGGCGCACCGCCGCGCCGTGGTAGAGGTGCAGGCGCGAGCCGCTCTCGATGATCCGCTTAGAATCCGGCAGATTTTGCAGTTTCACGTCCAGCATCAGCGACGGCTGCATCGAATCCGTCCTGCACAGCACATCGCCGCGGCTGATGCTCTCTTTTTTGATGCCCGCTAAGTTGACCGCCGCGCGCTGTCCGGCGTACACCGCCGACACGTCGCGCCCGTGCACCTGCAAATTGCGCACGCGGCACTGATTCCCGAGCGGCATGAGCTGCGCCTCGTCGCCGACGGCGATGTGCCCGTCGATGAGCGTGCCGGTGACGATCGTGCCGAAGCCGTCGACGGAAAACACGCGGTCGATGGGCAGGCGGAACGGCGTGCGCGCGCTCTTTTCCTCCGCATGCAGCGTCAAGTCGTGCAGTGCTTCGCGCAGTGCCTCAATGCCTTCGCCCGTGCGAACAGACGTGCGCAGGATCGGCTTATCCTCTAAAAACGTGCCCTTGACGCGGCTTTTGACATTCTCTTCGAGCATGTTCAGCCAGTCCTCGTCGACTAAGTCGGTCTTTGTCAGCACGATGAGTCCGTCCTTCACACCGAGCAGCTGCAGGATGTCCAGATGCTCGACTGTCTGCGGCATGAAGCCCTCGTCCGCCGCCACGACAAGCATCGCAAGGTCGACACCGCCCGCGCCGGCGAGCATGTTCTTGATGAACCTCTCGTGCCCCGGCACATCGACGATGCTCGCACAGCTCCCGTCCGGAAAGTCGAGGCGCGCAAAGCCGAGGTCGATCGTGATGCCGCGCTTTTTCTCCTCGGCCAGCCGGTCGGTGTCCACGCCCGTGAGCGCCTTGACGAGCTCGGTCTTGCCGTGGTCGACATGACCCGCCATGCCGATGATAACATGCTTCATCGGATGGCCTCCGCAGCCGCCGCGGCGATCTCGGCAAAGTCTTCCTCTCGAATCGTGCGCACGCACAGCAAATATTGCCTGCGGTGGATACGCGCGACGATGGGCTTGGCGCGAAGGCGCAGCTTCTCTTCCAGTTCATCCACGCTGAGCCTCCCCGGCTCGATCGCGACGGCCCAGCCGGTGAGCTCCTGCGCCGGAGCGCTGCCGCCGCCGACAGTGTCGCCCGTCCACACGAGCTGCGAGGAAACGCCCGTGTCCGCGAGCGCCTTTTGCAGCCGCAGCGCCTTGGCGTGCAGCTTATCCTCGCTCGCCGACAGCATCGCGAGCGTCGGGATCTCTCGCACGGCGATCTCGGCATCCAGATAGGCGCTGAGCGTCGCGTGCAGCGCGGCAAGCGTCATCTTGTCGAGCCGCAGCGCCCGCGCAAGCGGGTGCTTTTTGATCCGTTCGATGTACTCCCTTTTGCCGACGATCAGCCCCGCCTGCGGCCCGCCGAGCAGCTTGTCGCCCGAAAACGACGCAACGTCCACACCAGCGTGCAGACTTCTCTGCACCGTCGGCTCGCCGCGGATGCCAAACGGTTCGAGGTCGACGATCGCCCCGCTGCCGAGGTCTTCAATGAGCGGCAGGCCGTGCCCATGCGCGATCTCCGCCAGTTCCTCCCGCGGTACGGATTCGGTAAAGCCCACGATGCGGTAGTTGCTTGTATGCACCTTCAAAAGCGCTCTCGTCTGCTCGCCGATGGCGGCTTCATAGTCGCGCCGGTGCGTCTTGTTCGTCGCGCCGACCTCGCACAGCGTGCAGCCGCACTGCGTCACGATCTCCGGAATGCGGAACGAGCCGCCGATCTCGACGAGCTCGCCGCGCGAGGCGATGACCTCTCCCCCGCCCGCGAGCGCGGACAGGATGAGCAGCACCGCCGCGGCGTTGTTGTTCACGGCCATCGCCGCCTCCGCACCCGTCAGGCGGCACAAAAGCGCCTCCACGTGCTGATAGCGCGAGCCGCGGCAGCCGTTTTCCACATCGTATTCAAGCGTCGAATAATCTCTCGCCGCCTCTGCCGCGGCGTTCGCCGCACGCTCGCTCAGGCAGGCGCGGCCAAGGTTCGTGTGCAGCGTCACGCCGGTCGCGTTGATGACCGAGCGCAGCGTCGGCAGCTGCTTTTCCTCTGCACGTGCCAGAATGCGCGCGCAGAGTATGCCTGTCTCCGGCAGCGCGGAAAGGCCGCCGCGCACTTCGTCTCGCAGCGCGTCCAGCTCCTCGCGCACGCTCTCGCGCAGCAGCACCGGCGGCAGCGCCGACACCCTGAGCTCGTCCCGACCGAGCAGCTCGTCCACCCGCGGGATGGAACGAAACAGATTTTCTTCCACGCTTTTCCCTCCCCGCGCCCGACACGCAGTGCGTCGGGCGCCAGTTCTCCAGTTTGCCTTTACCCTATCAGAAAGGCCTTCGCCCGTCAAGAAAAACCAGAACCGTTCGCTGAATCAGCCATGCAGTTCTGGTTTTTCTATTGTTCACAAGAGCGCGGATCGTCCCGTGGCCGCAAATTTTCAATTCTTGAAAATTTCTGTCTCTTTGGGACAGCTTCCTGTCGGGGCGTGCCCGCCTCAAGCCCTGTTGGGATCAAGTACGGCAAACTGGAATTTATTTTTTCCTTGTGGTTATACGAAGTAACAAGCATCCTATCAAAAATCCAACGAGAGTCCCACAAGTATTCATAATCACATCATCTAACTGTGCAAACCTTCCAATAAATGTTTGCAAAAATTCTATACCAATCGAAAATACTGCTCCAAGTATAACGCCATTCCACCAATGCTTGTGGATATTCTTAAAAATAAATACTGGCAAAAATCCATATGGAACGAATAGACATATATTCAAAATAGTTGCCGCATTAAATCCATCCTCAAATAATTTAAAACTAATATAACTATCAAGTGGTGAGGATATTCCAAAACTACCACCAATAATTCCTGTAATTTTTAATATTGATACAACTATTAGAATCCATAAGAATTGACATAACCAATTTAAAATCTTAACTTCAATTTTCTTCTTCTGGATAAATTCAATACCCACTTCGATAATCATAACACCTGCAAAAATAATAAGTGCCATTGGAAGGAATCTCACTAATATCCATATTCCAGTCCATATTTCCATTGTAATATAACTCACTATCATTCCTCCATAAATCCCGATTTGTTGAGCCGAGTATACCATATTTCTCAACGAAAGAACATTCTTATATACGAGAACCTGACCGTTTTACTGCGTACAGAACCCCGATCTGCAAAAAGCTCCATGCGCGACACCTTGACGGTGCAAACATGGGACTTGATATTTCCTTGACCTATCCGCTTTTTTATTTTACCGCGCTGAGCAATTTATCCTCTTTCCGCTTTTTGAGCATGATTGGCACGTCCATCAGCGCGAACACCGCCACGAGCAGCACGGGGAAGCCGATCCAGTGGTAGCCGACATGGTCGCGGAACCACGCGAGCGGATTGCCGTCCGGCGCGTACATCAGAAACATGAAATTCGTATCGAGCAGCAGGTTGACGCAATAAATCGGCACCGCCATCGCCAGCAGCAGCAAGAAGCACTTGCCCATGTACCTGACGCTCGGTCGGATATCACCGCCCGAAAACAGCATGATGGGATAGGCCGCAAGCAGAATGTGCACGCTCGTCGAATGCCAGAACATGAAGTTCGCCGCCGGAAGCGACGTCCACGTCGGGAACAGCAGTGCCGCCGTCGCCGCGGGGATACAGATAAAATAGAGGAAATTGTCGAGCAGCCTGCTCGGCTTCCATGCGTACAGCGCGATAAGGAAAATGTTGATCGAGCACAGGTGCAGCGGCAGATAGTCCCAGCTGAAATTCTCGCCGATCTGCAAACCGATCTGTTTGAACGCCTCGTCCGCGAGCAGGAGAACGGCAAAGAGCCCCCGCAGCTGCGCCCGCTTCTTCTCGTCCGCCGCCTTGTAGAGCTTGCAGCTCAGCGCGGCAAATCCGATATACAGCGCAAGCGTCACTAAGTGCCGCGCGCCGAAGAGCGAAAAGCCAAAGCCCTCGCCGATCGTATCCACCGTATCCCAAAAGTGCTCCACTTGATCCAGCCTCCGCAAATTTGTTGTTCCTGCCAGCATATCATACGGCGGCGAAAATACACCTGAAAATTTCTTTAAGATTTCAGTATCCCATCCGCGCTCCCAGCATCTCGCCGCTGCTGCCGCCGCGGTACACGCCGTTTTCGATCACGCGCTCGCCGAGCACGAATACCTCGTCAAAGCCTGTCGCAGGCAGGTTGGGCCGCGCGTAGGTACCGTGCTCGCGGACGTTTTCGGGCGAGAAGAGCAAAAGGTCCGCGTCCATGCCCGCCGCGATGACGCCCTTTTTCTCAAAGCCGAAGCGGTCCGCCGCATGCCCCGTCACCTTATGCACAGCCTGCTCAGGCGTGAGCACGCGCTCCTGCACGACGTATTTTTCAATGAGCCGCGCGAATGTGCCGTACACGCGCGGGTGGACACGCCCGCCGCTGGGGTACGTCGCATCTGAAATGACGCCCGAGAACGGCGCGCGCAGGATATCTTTCACGTCTTCTTCGTCCGAGATGTAGTCGATCATCCCCGTATTGCACTGTTCCGCCGCCAGCAGGTCAAAGAGCGTATCGAACGGGTCTTTTTGAAGCGTCTGCGCGATCTCGGCGACGGATTTTCCCTCAAAGCGGCGGTATTCGTCCATCTGAAGCCCGATGGCGATCACATTGTCAAAGCCAACGAGCAGCGTGATGTTCTCAAAGTCGCTGCCCGCCTCCATCCGCGCGCGCATTTCCTTTCGCGCAGCATCGTCGAGCAGGCGCTTGGTCAGCGCCTCCGTGCCGCCCTCCTGGAATTCCGGCGGCAGCACGTGGATAAGCTGTGTCGAGCCCGCAGTGTAGGGGTACACGTCGCACATGACGTCAAGCCCGTCCTCCCGCGCCTTTTCAATGAGCGAGAGCATTTCCGGCACGGCTTTTCGCGTGTTGCGCCCTCCGATGGCCTTGAGATGGCTGATCTCCAGCGGCGTTTGCAGCGCGCGGGCAACCTCGAGCATTTCGCGCAGCGCATCGACCACGCCGTCGCCCTCCTGCCTCATGTGGACACAGATGGGCACGCCGCTCCGGTGCAGCGGCGCGAGCGCGCGGATGAGCCCGTCGGTCGAGTAAAAGATCTCCGGCGCGTAGCCAAGGCCGAGCGACACGCCGCACGCGCCGTCGGCCAGCGCCGCTTCCATGTGATAGTGCAGATCGCGCAGCTCGAGCGGTGACAAATCTCCCGTCGTGAAGCCCGCGGCAAGCGTACGCAGCGCGCCCATGCCGATGAGTTCCGCGCACGAGAGCGGCAGTCCCCGCCCCTGCGCCGCCTTGAAATAGCTGTCAATGGACGCAAAGCGCAGCTCCGGCGGGATGTTCCCCGTGATGGGCGCGAGGTATTTCGCGCACTCGTCCGCGTGCGCGCCCGAGAGCGGCGCGAGCGACATGCCGCAGTTGCCGTTCACAAGCGTCGTGAGGCCCTGGCAGAGCTCCGCCTCGCCAAAGCCTTCGCGAAACAGCGCCGCGTCGGCGTGACGGTGCATGTCGATAAAGCCCGGCGTCAGGACGCGGCCCGCGGCCTCGATGGTCTCGAACGCCTGCGCATCTGATAAATTTCCGACCGCTTCGATCATGCCGTCTAAAATGCCGACGTCCGCCGTGAACGCCGCCTTTCCCGTGCCGTCGACGATCTTCGCGCCGCGGATCAACGTATCCAGCATGTATATCACCTCTTTTTTGCAGTCTACCACACCCCACGCCCGCTTGGCAAGGTCATTTCCCCTTGCAATCTGCCGTGCCGCAGGGTATACTGTGGAAAACGCAAAAAAGGAGCGCTTCCATGAATAAGAAAGACCGCATCCACGACTGGCGCAAGCTCAAGTGGCCGTTCACCGCCACGTTTTTATATTACTCCCTCCTCTCGCTCTACACCGGCACCGCCGAGCAGAGCGAGCAGGGCTTTCTCGTCATGTTCCTCACGGTTTTGATCGTGGACGCCGTGGCGTATTTTTCCTACTGCTATTTCCTCTGCAAAAAAGAGGAGAACATGCAGAAGCTCTGGTTCGTCTTCATTCTGGCCTATGTGCTCATCTCCACACAGCAGCTCTCCATCCTCTGGCAGATGATGACGGCGCATGTGGTCGGCGCATAAACACAATTTTTCTTTTTTCATACCGCCTTTTTGAACGTCCTTTCCATCGAGAAAGGACGTTTTCTTATATTTTGTCTTCTGTGACATTTGCGTGCCACTGTCTGAAAATCTGATACGCGGCTCCTTTTGTCCATAGCTTTCGGCAGTTTCCTTTGTTAAGTTGGTGTTAACAAGGGGAGCGTCCCCTTCTCGCGCCGTGAACAAAAAAGTTTACACCCTGCCCATTGAAAGCGCGGCGCTTCTTTGCTATGCTTTTCCTGCAAGCCCGCATTTTTCCGTGCGGGACAAGAAATGCTAAGTACAAAGGAGCTGATGACAGTGCCGATCCGTCCGCTTGTCGATCGCACTTATCTTGAACAGGTGCTGCTCTCCCGTTTTTCCCACGGTGAGGTACAGCAGTGGGTCCAGAAATACTTCCAGCCCTACCGTGAGCTGATGAGCTATTACCGCTGCGCGATCATGGAGGTCGAGACGAAGTTCAACGTGCTCAACGAGGAGCTCTCGCTGCAATACGACCGCAACCCCATCGAGACGATCAAGACCCGCCTCAAGTCCCCCGAGAGCATCATGGAAAAGCTCAGCCGCCGCGGATATCCGCTCACGGTGGAGAGCATCGAAAAGAATTTGAACGACATCGCCGGTGTGCGCGTGATCTGCTCGCACCCTGCCGACATCTACAAACTCTCCGAGGCATTTTTGCGCCAGGACGACATCACACTCTTAGAGCACAAGGACTACATCGCAAACCCTAAGCCCAACGGCTACCGCAGCCTCCATCTCATCGTCGAAACGCCCATCTTCCTGCATGACCAGAAGCGGCTCATGAAAGTCGAGGTGCAGTTCCGCACGATCTCGATGGATTGGTGGGCCAGCCTTGAGCATAAGATCCGCTACAAGAAAAATCTCCCCGAAATGGAATACGTGGAGCGCGAGCTCTATGAGTGCGCCGAGATCAGCGCACAGCTCGATGCGCGCATGGAAAAGCTCCAGAAAATCGCCGCACAGGCAACGGAGGGAAAGGATCGCGCCCTTTCCTCCTGAATTTTTAGGATGCCCGCACCGCGGGCAGGGAAAGGAATCGTGACACTATGAACGCAGCACAAAAAATCGCCCACGCAGCAGAGCGCAAGGCCTTTGAGGCCATGCTCGACTCGCTCATCAGAAAAAGCCAGACGAAGGACGTCTGCACCGTCGCAAACGACTTTGTCAACATGGTCCAAAAGATCCACTCCAGCGTCTGGACGCCGGAGACCTTCGAGATGCTGCACCAGATCGCAAACGACCCCGACAGCAAATGGGCACACTACGCCGAGCGCCTGCTGCGCGAGTGCGACCCCTACCTTCTCAGGACCTTCCTGACGGCCGCCGCCTACGAGGGCGGCTTCCGCGGCTTCCAGCAGGCACGGGCAAACTCTGGGAAGTATGACTGCAATATTCCTTGGATCGTCCTCATGGACCCGACGAGCGCCTGCAACATGCGCTGCGCGGGCTGCTGGGCGGCGGAGTACGGCCACAAGCAGAACCTCACCTTTGAGGAGATGGACCGCGTGCTGACCGAGGGCGCAGAGCTCGGCACCCACGCCTGCCTCTTCACCGGCGGCGAACCGCTCATGCGCAAGGCGGACATCTTCCGCCTGTGCGAAAAGCACCGCGACATCGCTTTCCACGCCTTCACGAACGGCACGCTCATCGACCAGGCCTTCTGCGACGAGCTCAAGCGCGTGGGCAACTTCATCGTCTCGGTCAGCATCGAGGGCTTTGAGGACGCCAATGACGGCCGCCGCGGCGCGGGACATTTTGAAAAGGCGCTCGCCGCGATGGACCTCATGCACAAAAACCACATCCCGTTCGGCGTGTCCATCTGCTACACGAGCAAGAACTACAAGGTCGTCACGAGTGACGAGTTCCTCGACCTGCTCATCTCCAAGGGCTGCTTCTTCGCCTGGTACTTCCACTACATGCCAGTCGGCATGGGCGCGACGACCGACCTGCTGCTTAATCCCGAGCAGCGTGCCTATATGAAAGACCGCGTGCGCGAGATCCGCGGTCTCACCGGCGGCAAGGAGATCTTCGCCATCGACTTCCAGAATGACGGCGAGTTCACAGGCGGCTGCATCGCCGGCGGCAAGCTCTACTGCCATATCAACGCCGCGGGCGACGTCGAGCCCTGCGTGTTCATCCATTACTCGGGTGCGAACATCCGCGAAAAGAGCTTCCTCGAATGTCTCCAGCAGCCGCTTTTTAAGGAGTACCGCAAGGGCCAGCCGTTCAACAACAACCACCTGCGCCCCTGCCCGATGCTGGAAAATCCCGAATATCTGCCACAGATGGTCGCGCGCAGCGGCGCGCATTCGACCGACCTGGAAGCGCCCGAGAGCGTGGAGCACCTGTGCAACAAGTGCGAGTCCTACGCCGCCTGCTGGCGCCCCGAGGCCGAAAAGCTCTGGGACGAGGAGCACCACAACTGATCGATCCCGCCCATATAGGAAAACAGCGCCAGCCCGCTTTCGCGGGTCGGCGCTGTTTTTATCAAATGGTCTCACAGAGTTTCGTGCCGCGCACGGCACGAAATAAATTTGAATCGGTTTTCTGCCGCGACATGCGCGTGGCAGAAAACACTTTGCGCGGAGTGGAAAACGGTGAAGCGCCGCCTGCGGCGGAAACAGCAAGCCTTTCGGGCGCGCCAATCGTAATGCCGCGACGGTGCAATGTCGCAGCCGCCCTGCGGGTGGCAAGGCGCAAAACGCAGCGAAACTTTTTCGAAGACGGGGCTTTGCCCCGTCTTCGATAGCTCTTACTTCAGCGCGGCGAGCAGTGCGTCGACGCGGTCAGTCTTCTCCCACGTTACGTCGAGGTCTTCGCGGCCCATGTGACCGTAAGCGGCAAGCTGGCGGTAGATGGGACGGCGCAGATCGAGGTCGCGGATGATGGCGGTCGGGCGCAGGTCGAAGACCTTCTCGACGGCCTCTTCGAGCTTACCGTCATCGACCTTGCCGGTGCCGAACGTCTCAACGAGCACGCTCACGGGATGCGCAACGCCGATAGCGTAGGCGAGCTGGACCTGGCACTTGTCGGCAAGGCCCGCGGCCACAATGTTCTTAGCGACATAGCGCGCGGCGTAAGCGGCACTGCGGTCGACCTTCGTCGGGTCCTTGCCGGAGAATGCGCCGCCGCCGTGCGGGGCGCTGCCGCCGTAGGTGTCGACGATGATCTTGCGGCCGGTCAGGCCGCTGTCGCCCTGCGGGCCGCCGATGACGAAGCGGCCGGTCGGGTTGACATAAATCTTGGTGTTCTCGTCCATCAGCTCCGCGGGAACAGTCGGCTTGATGACAAGCTCGATCATGTCCTTGCGGATCTGCTCAAGCGTCGCCTCCGGCGCGTGCTGGGTGGAGAGGACGACCGTGTCGACGCGGACGGGCTTGCCGCTCTCGTCGTACTCGACCGTCACCTGCGTCTTGCCGTCGGGACGGAGATAGTCGACAAGGCCCTGCTTGCGCACGTCGGTCAGCTTCTTTGCCATCTTATGGGAAAGGGAGATCGCGAGCGGCATGAGCTCAGGGGTCTCGGTGCAGGCGTAGCCGAACATCATGCCCTGGTCGCCCGCGCCGTTGTCGAGCTCGCTCGCGCCGCTTTCCTTATTTTCAAAGGAGTTGTCGACACCCATCGCGATATCGCCGCTCTGCTCGTCGATGTTCGTGATAACGCCGCAGGTGTCACAGTCAAAGCCGTACTTCGCGCGGTCGTAGCCGATGTCGCGGATGACGTCGCGCGCGATCTTCGGGATGTCGACATAGCAGCTCGTGGTGATCTCGCCCATGATGTGGACAAGGCCGGTGGAGACGGTCGTCTCGCAGGCCACGCGGCCGTTGGGGTCTTTTTCAAGGATCGCGTCGAGCACCGCATCGGAGATCTGGTCGCAGATTTTGTCGGGATGCCCCTCGGTGACGGATTCGGAGGTGAATAAACGTTTTGCCATGGTTCTTTTTCTTCCTTTCTCGTTGTTGGGAAAAACAAAAAATACTCTGTCGAACCGACAGAGTATCGCGCTTTCTGCTCTTCCTCATCTTTCGATTCGTTCGTCGGATTTGGCACCTTGCCTCTTCGGGCAGGTTGTCGTGGTGTCATAGGGCCGATCCCTCAACCACTCTCGATGAAGTATTCACTTGTGGCTTTCGCCGAATCGTATTCTACCATGTTTGTGCGTTTTGTCAATCAGTTTTTGAAGATTTTGTGCAAATACTTGACTTTGTCCGGATTTATGCTACAATATTGTTCACAAATTGAATGTCATCGGGGACTTGCGGCCGCAGCCGCAGCGGTCGAGAGATGTCGGATGCGTCCGGTCAAGCAGTGACCGGACTTTTTTTATATTTTTTGAAACAATCGGAGGCTCTTCCATGCAGATTTCCCTTTCCGATCATTTTTCGTATCAAAAGCTGCTGCGCTTTGTCGCGCCCAGCATTTTGATGATGATCATCACCTCTATTTACAGCATTGTCGACGGCTTTTTCGTCTCGAACTTCGTCGGCAAAAATTCGTTTGCCGCGCTGAACCTCATCTTTCCCGTCATCATGGCGCTCGCCGCCGTCGGCTTTATGATCGGCACGGGCGGCAGCGCGCTCATCGCCAAAACGCTCGGCGAGGGCAAGCCCAGGAAAGCGAACGAGATCTTCTCCATGCTCGTCATCGTGCTTGCCGCCGGCGGCGCGATTTTAAGCGGCGTGTGCATCGTTTTCCTGCGCCCCATCTCGTTCGCCGTCGGCGCGACGGACCTGACGATCGACGACTGCGTGCTCTATGGGCGCGTACTGCTGGCTGCTCTCCCTTTTTTCATGCTGCAAAACAGCTTCCAGAGCTTTTTGGCGACGGCGGAAAAGCCGCACTTCGGCCTGCGCGTGACGGTGTTCGCGGGGCTGACGAACATGGTACTCGATTTTCTGCTCGTCTACGTGTTCCCGTTCGGGCTTCTCGGTGCGGCGCTCGCCACGGCGTTTTCGCAGATCGTCGGCGCGCTCATCCCGCTTGTCTACTTTCTCCGCCCGAACGATTCACCGCTGCGCCTCACGCGTCCGCGCTTTGACTTCCGCGCCCTCGGCAAGGCCTGCTACAACGGCTCGAGCGAGATGGTCAGCAACCTTTCGACCTCTCTCGTCGGCGTACTCTATAACGTGCAGCTCATGGCGATTGCCAAGGAAAACGGCGTGAATGCCTACGGTGTTCTGATGTACGTGAGCTTCATCTTCATGGCGTTTTTCTTCGGCTATTCCATCGCCGTCACACCCGTCGTCGGCTATCACTACGGCGCGAAGAATCACGCCGAGCTCAAGAGCCTCCTCAAAAAGAGCCTGACCGTCACGCTCATCACGAGCCTTGCGATGACGGCCTCGTCCATCCTGCTGGCAAACCCCATCGCACATCTTTTCGTCGGCTACGACGCGGAACTGTGCGACATGACGGTCAACGCGCTGCGCATCTACGCGCTCTCATTCCTCGTCTGCGGTTTCAATATCTTCGGTTCGGCGTTTTTCACGGGGCTCAACAATGGCACAGCCAGCGCGCTCATTTCGTTCCTGCGCACGCTCGTCATTCAGGTCGCCGCGGTACTTCTTTTGCCAAAGCTTCTCGGCATCAACGGCATCTGGCTCGCCATCACCGTGGCCGAAGCGCTCACACTGATCGTCACAGAAACGCTTTTCCTCCTCGGACGGAAAAAATACCACTACGCATAAAGCAGATCATCCAAACAGCCGCGGTGGCTCGAACCACCGTGGCTGTGCTTGCGCTTTCTGACGGGCTGTGGTATAATAATTCTATCAAATTCTACTTTTGGAGGTGAATGTTATGTGCTTTTGGTGGTTTATGTTACTATGCGATTTGATCATTCCCATTGTTATGGTCATTGCAGGAAGAATGATGTGGAAGCATTGCCCAAAACATATAAACAGCATGTTAGGATACAGAACAACTCGTTCAATGAAAAATATGGATACATGGAAATTTGCTCATGACTATTGTGGAAAACTTTGGTGGAAAATAGGATGGGTAATGGTTATACCATCTGCCTTGATACATATTCCGTTATACCATAGTGATAAGAATACGATTGGATTTGCAGGGATAATTCTTGTAACAATCCAATGTTTTATTATGATTTTATCAATTTACCCGACAGAAAAAGCTTTGAAAAAACATTTTAATGATGATGGAATACCCAGATAGATTCCAGTTTGTCATTGCCACATAATTGATTTTTCACCGACCGGTGCAATCACCGGTCGGTTTTTTGCATTTTCCTCTTGACATCTCATATTGTTGTGATATTATTTTGATATCAAGTTTGGAGGTGCTTTTTATGGAAGAAAAGATCATCACCGGTCACAAAAACGGCATGCTCGTGCTGCTGCTCGAGCTTGTTCTCTACATCGCCGCGGTCGTTTTTCTGATCGTCGGCATCAATGCGGGCTTTCTGCCCCTTGTCGTCCTTTGCGTCATCCTGCTGTTGCTCGGCTGGATCCCACTGTGCGGCCTGCGCGTTCTGAAGCCGCAGGAGGCGCTCGTGCTGACGCTGTTCGGCAAGTACATCGGCACGCTCAAGGGTGAGGGCTTCTATTGCGTCAATCCCTTCTGCTCGTCCTTTAACCCCGCCGCCAAAACGAAGCTCAACCAGTCCGGCGATGTGGACGGCGGCCACAAGGGCACGGACCTTCTCGCTGCCATGCAGGGCGCGTCCGCCGCGGTCGAGGTGGGCGGCAGCAAGAAGATCTCGCTCAAGATCATGACGCTCAACAACGCCCGCCAGAAGATCAACGACTGTCTCGGTAACCCCGTGGAGATCGGAATCGCCGTGATGTGGCGCGTGACCGACACAGCCAAAGCCGTATTCAACGTGGATAACTACAAGGAGTACCTGTCGCTCCAGTGCGACGCGGCGCTGCGCAATATCGTGCGCGTCTATCCCTACGACGTCGCTCCGAATGTCGACACCACGGGCGACGGTCAGGCCGACGAGGGCAGCCTTCGCGGCTCGAGCGAGGTCGTCGCCGCGCGCATCCGCGATGAAATTCAGGCCAAGGTCGCCGACGCGGGCCTTGAGATCATCGAAGCGCGCATCACCTACCTCGCCTATGCGCCCGAGATTGCGGCCGTCATGCTCCAGCGCCAGCAGGCCAGCGCCATCATCGACGCGCGCAAGATGATCGTTGACGGCGCGGTCGGCATGGTCGAAATGGCGCTTGAGCGTCTGGCGGAAAAGGGCACGGTCGAGCTCGACGAGGAGCGCAAGGCGGCCATGGTCTCGAACCTGCTCGTGGTGCTGTGCGGCAACCACGATGCCCAGCCCGTCGTCAACTCCGGAAGCCTGTATTAAGCGCGCCGCGCTACTTTTTGGGAGGCTGCCATGAACGACAACGCCAAAAAGCAGGTGCCCCTGCGCCTGTCCCCCAAGCTCTACGCCGCCATCGCCGCCTGGGCAGAGGACGATTTCCGCTCCGTCAACGGCCAAATCGAGTATCTTTTGACCGAGTGCGTGCGCCAGCGGAAAAAGAACGGCAAATACGTCGGCGAGGAGATCGACGTTCCGCCCGAGCTCGATTTCAAGTGAACAAGTGTTAAGAATGTGGAAAGAATTCGTTTCTTTCCGCATTCTTGCTCTTCATTCCATTCAGGAATGGTCATTTGTTCAAACTTTATTGATGACTTTTCCCCGCCGCTGTGTCATAATGTTTTTAAATGTTATTTGATCGAAACGAGGTATCCCGCATTGAAAAAAATCAACCAGGCGATCGACCGCTTTTGTATCCTGCACCCGAATTTTGGCATCCCCAACCTGATGCTCTATGTTGTCATCGGCAACGTGGTGCTGGGGCTTTTGTCCAACTTCTCGAACGGCAGCTTTCTGAGCTTCTTCTCCTACACGCTCTCGGGTCTTCTCCATGGGCAGGTCTGGCGGCTCGTCACCTTCGTCCTCATCCCTGAGAGCACGAGTCCGTTCTATCTTCTCATCACCTGCTATTTCTACTACTGGATCGGCTCGACGCTCGAGCGGCAGTGGGGCACAGCCAAGTTTACGACGTATTACCTGAGCGGCATGCTGCTCACCGTCGTCGGCGCGAGCATCGTCAGCCTGATCACGGGCTACAGCATCCCCGTCTACGGTGCAAATTATGTCAACTTTGCCATGTTCATGGCCTTCGCGCTCCTCTATCCCGATGCGCAGGTGCTGCTGTTTTTCGTCTTCCCCATCCGCATGAAGTGGCTCGCGTATATTGACGTATTCTACTTCTTCTTCGACATTGTGCGCTACATTGCCGCCGGCAGATGGTACTATTCCATCATGCCCATTGTGGCGCTTTTGAATTTCGTCATTTTCTTCTGGCCCGAGCTTACACGGTTTTGGGGACTCGAACGCCACCAGAGCAAGCAGGCCACGCACTTCCATAACACCGTGCGCGCCCAGCAGCGTCAGGAGCAGTATCAGCAGCAGACGCAGGGCTTCCGCCACAAATGCGCCGTGTGCGGCCGCACGGACGTGACAAATCCTGAGCTGCAGTTCCGCTATTGCAGCAAGTGCGCAGGGTACCACTGCTTCTGCTCTGACCACATTTTCAATCACGTCCACTTTACGGACGAGCAGCCATAAGCAAAGAGAGGCAATCATTATGGCATATACGAAAGAACAGGCGTGGGAGCTGCTCACGCAGTACAACAAGGGTGAATTCCACTTAAAGCACGCCAACACCGTCGCCGACGTGATGCGCTGGTACGCGGAAAAGCTCGGCTACGGCGACGAGGCGGACTTCTGGGAGATCGTCGGCCTTCTCCACGACCTTGATTTTGAGATGTATCCCGACGAGCACTGCATCAAGTCGCAGGAGATCATGCGTGAAAACGGTCTCGACGAGCGCCTGATCCGCGCCACCGCCAGCCACGGCTATGGCCTGCACTTTGACGGCCTTCCCGAGCCTCAGCACGAGATGGAAAAGATCCTCTTTGCCACCGACGAGCTCACAGGCCTGATCGGCGCGGTCGCGCTCATGCGCCCGAGTAAGAGCGTCAGCGATCTTGAGGTCAAGTCCGTCAAGAAAAAGTACAAGGACAAGAAGTTTGCCGCCGGCTGCTCGCGCGAGGTCATCGAGCGCGGCGCGGAAATGCTCGGCTGGGATCTTGACACGCTCATTGAGCAGACGATCCTCGCCATGCGTGCAAGCATTCATGTCGAATAATTTCCCTGCATAACATTTTACCGGTCATCTATTACCTGCGGAAAGGAAGGTGTTTTTATGAGCGATTTTACCCCTACGCCCACGCCGAGTTACAGCGGAAAGCTCCGCAACCATATGCTGATGGTACCCGAGTGCATCAACGAGTGCAGCGGCATCCGCATCTTCGGCAGAACGATCAAGTCCTTTGTCTTTTCCACTGACGTTGCCACCATCGCAAGCGTCAATGCCGATGCGGTGATTGCCGTTTATCCCTTTACCCCGCAGCCGCGCATCGTGCGCGCCGTCATCAGCGTGGCGGATATGCCCGTGTTCTGCGGCGTCGGCGGCGGCTTCACGTCTGGCGCGCGCTCTGTCGCCCAGGCGATGGAGGCTGAGCACTGCGGCGCTTACGGCGTTGTGCTCAACGCGCCCGTTTCGGCGGATATTCTGCGCGACATCAAGTCGCACATCGACATTCCGGTCGTGGCGACCATCGTCTCCGCCACGCAGGACACTGAGGCGCGCATCGCCGCAGGCGTCGACATTTTGAACGTCTCTGCCGCGTCGGAAACGCCGCAGCTCGTCGCCGCGCTCCGCGAGCGCCATCCCGAGATCCCCATCATCGCCACCGGCGGCCCGAAGGATGAGACTATTCGTAAGACCATCGCGGCAGGCGCGAACGCCATCACCTACACCCCGCCCGACAACGGTGTGCTGCTGGCTGAGATCATGCACGCACACCGCGAGCGCTACCGGTAAGCTACATATAAAAAATGCTGGCTCTTATGAGCCAGCATTTTTCTTTTATCTTCACGCTTCCTTGTTCGACACAAACTGGTAGCTGCCTTTGCTGCCCTTCAGCGTGACGATCCCCTTTTCACCGCTCTCCTTCTCATAGGTGAGCGCGATAGTCCCGTCCTCGTTCTGCTCGAGCGAGGTGACCGTGCAGCGCTGGAAATTCGTATCGCCGTGGAGCAGATAATAGGCGTCGTACTCCTCGAGATAGATGAACTGGTCGAGATTCTTTTTGTTCGTCTCGTCCAGTGCCACGCCCAAATACTCCTGCAAAAAGGCGTCCATTTCCGTTCTCTGCGTTTTGATGGGATAATGCTCAAACGCCACTGGGCCGATTGCTGTCTGTTCTGCCTCAGTAACCTCTTCCTGTATTCCTGTCGGGCCATTATAGAAGAGCTCATAGAGGTCGATGTCCGCGGCGGTGTCGTAATAGCTGCTGAGCAGCATATTCGTCATGCACACGCCGCTGCCCACATTGAAAAATTCCGTGTTGAACCATTCGATGTCCACCGCAGACGTCTCATCATCCGGCGGCGGTACATCGTCCGCGGGCTTTGTGCCGCAAGCAGTCAGTGCGCAGCACAGGGTAAAAAGCAGCAGAAAGATTTTTACTCTCTTCATTTCTCTCATCCTCCGTAAAAGTGGTCCTATATGATCGCTTCTGCGGCGCGGCCGCACTTTTTACGCCATGGGACTCCCCTCCCTCTCTCCTATTCTCTCAGTACGGGCACGGGAACGCTGAGAACACCGCGTGACCGCCGACGATGGTAAAGGGATATTCGAAGTTCTCCTCCTCGCCGTTCGGCGTCCAGCTCTGCGACGCTTCGTCCCAATCGCCGTAGGTGATGGTCTGTGTCACGGTGCCGCTCTCACCGTCGAGCGTCACGCTGTGCGTCTCATCGATTACGGAATCGTCGCTGCCGCGGTCGGCAGACAGGACGTATAGTCTGCCGTTCACCTCAGCGTAGCGGTCAGACTCTTCAAACCACTGGTCGGCCAGCGCCTTGTCGAAGTAGCGGTACATCAGATCGTGCATGTCCTCGAGCGTCGAAACGCCGGGGATCGCCGCACTGTAGTAGGTGTAGCCGTTGATCTCCGTCTCGTCCGGCGCATCTCCGATCGGCGGCGTGTTCATAAAGAACCACGCCCACAGTGTGATCGCCGTGTCGAAATCCGCCAACACGGTCTGCTCCTGCGAGACGCTCAGGATCGTCTTCGCGTGCTCACTGAGCGCGTTGTAGAATTCGCTGTACGGCACCGAGAACACCTGCGGCCCCGCCGCATACGGCGCGATGACGTACTGGTCGAATGTGACCGTCAGGCCGTTTTCCGTAAAGTTCAGCGTCGCGAGCGTGGGGAAATCCTGCAAATAAGAGTCATAATCGTCAAAATATCCTTCGCTGAGGCCCTTTTGCGCGATCTGCTCGTAGATATTCCAATAAATGCTCTCCTGCAGCGAGTTTCCCTGCAAATCGCCCTCCTCCGAGGCCAGCGCGTCCAGCGTCAGGAATTCGCCCGTCGTCAGATCAAAGCTCCACGCGCGGGTGGCGGAATTCGGATGCACGCCGCCGTAGTAGGTGTAGTTCTCCGCCGCGATGCTCAGGAACTTCCCCTCGGTCATGTAGGTCTGCGTCAGGCTCAGCTCGTTCGTCCAGTAGCTTCCGTTCAAAAAGACCGATGTGCCGTTTTCCGCATAGAGCTCCTTGGCCTCTGCGGCCATCTGCGCCGCCTCGGACTCAAGACCCGCGAGTACGTTGTTCATCTCCGTGTTGAAGGCGTTCTGCGCCGTGAACTGCGCGGGGTTGCCCGTGCCGCCGTTCGCCGTCACGTTCTCCGCCAGCGTGTAGAGCTCGCCGTCCTCCGTGCGCAGTTCGAGCACCGGCAGTTCGTAGCGCTCCGCCAGAAGCACCGTGCCGTCGTCGGCCTTGTACTCGTTTTCGTAAACTTGCGTTGCGACTTCAAAGTGCAGCGTGCTCGCCTGCGGCGGCGCGTTGTCCTCCGGCCCGCCGGGCGCTCCTGCGCCGCAGGCGGTCAAATTCAGCGCCAGCACGCAGCAAAGCAGCAGCGTCATCCATTTTTTCATTCTGTTCTCCTTTCGAGGTCTCGGTTCCTTGCTCAAACGATCACAGGCCCCTCCGTCCACGCGCTGCTGCCTCTGGCCGCGCGCAGCTCGGGATAGGCGAGCACGTATTGATCCGCCGCGCGCGCCGTCAGAGCGAAGAGCTTCTGCGCCTCCTCGCTCAACGCGCGCACATCGGCGCTCTTAGTCAGCACCGGCGCGCTTCCCGTTTTTTTGATCGTTTTGAGCAGCTTTCGTCCCCGCTCATTGCAGGCCAGCACGCGCAGATAGGGGACCTCCGGCGGCACATCCGCCGCCGTCACGTCCAGATACGCCGCAAGCAGCATCCGCCGCAGCCGCGCATAGGCATAGCGCTTCGTCTTCACCGCGGAGAGCAGCTCGTCGACGGACGCTGCCGTCCGCGCTGCGTCATAAAACCGGCGATAAAGGCCTTCATTCCCGCTGTCATAGCGGGCGAAGTCCTCCTCGCACATCGCGCGCAGCCGGGAAAGCACCGCTCGCTCCGCATTCTGCATCGTCACCGGCGCGCGGCCCGCTGCGCATTCGTGCGCATAGATGGCAGCGCTCTCCGCCGTCAGATACGCGGAGGCGTCCTCTCCGTTCGTGAGCAGCTCGCGGATGTGGCTTGCCGAGGCGAAGCCCTTCGCCGCACCCCCGTTGTGCCCGACGACCTTTCGCAATATTGCCAGCGGCGCGATGGTACTGCCGCTTTGCAGCAGCGCCTTGCAGTATTCTACGCCGAGGATATCGTTCGGCTCCCGGAGCACCGCGGCATCCTCGCCGATGAGCGCCCTCGCGGCGCTCTCCCTCGCCGCGGCAAAGGACAGGCCCTTGGCAAGCTCCTCTCGCAGCGCGTCGGGAAAATCCGCCCGCAGCAGTGCCTTTGCCGCGCGCTGCAATTTCGCCGCGTTACCGCATTCGCTGCCAAAGGCCAGCGTGTCGACCACGCCCGTCGCCGCCAAAATGCTCACGCCGCCGCGGGCAAAGCCCTCCGCCGACGAAATGGCCCACGGCAGCGGCAGCTCAAGGACTAAATCTGCCCCGCCGCGCACGGCAGCCTCGGCGCGCGCATGCGCGCGTTCAATGGCAAAATCGCCCCGCTGGACAAAATCGCCGCTCATCGCGCACACGACCGCGCACTCTTCCTCGCCTGCCAGACGGCGCAATTCATCAATTTGCCACTTGTGGCCGCGGTGGAAGGGATTATATTCGCATATTATACCAAATACCCTCATGGAAGTCCTCTCAAAGCGGTTACAAAAGAGTTACGTTTTGTTAAATTTACTTGTCTTTGCAAAAAAAGTTGTTATAATATATTTTGTATTGAATTATACATCCGATCAATTTGATTCTTATTTTATCGGAAATTCGGGCGCAATGCAAGCGCCCTCGGAAAAAGGAGTATACTTATGAATGTTCTGGTCATCAACGCAGGTTCTTCTTCCCTGAAGTATCAGCTGCTCAACCCCACCACGGGCGAGCTGCTGGCGAAGGGTCTGTGCGAGCGCATCGGCATCGACGGTCTGTTCACCTATAAGCCCCAGCTTCCCGGCAAGGAAGCCATCAAGGCCGCTTCCGTCTCCATGCCCACCCACAGCGAGGCTATCCAGGCCGTGCTGAACGCGCTCGTCGACGAGAAGAACGGCGTCATCGGCTCCATGAAGGAGATCGACGCTGTCGGCCACCGCGTCGTCCACGGCGGCGAAAAGTTTGCCAAGTCCGTCGTCATCACCGACGAGGTCATGCAGGCAATCGAGGAGTGCAATCCCCTCGCCCCGCTCCACAACCCCGCCAACATCATCGGCATCAAGGCCTGCCAGGAGCTCATGCCCGGCGTGCCCATGGTCGCCGTGTTCGACACTGCCTTCCACCAGACCATGCCTCCCGTGGCTTACACCTATGCTCTTCCCTATGAGTACTATGAGAAGGACAAGGTCCGCCGCTACGGCTTCCACGGCACCTCTCATAAGTATGTTTCCCAGCGCGCGGCCGATATGCTCGGCAAGCCCATCGAGCAGCTCAAGCTGATCTCCTGCCACCTCGGCAACGGCTCCTCCGTCACCGCGATCGACGGCGGCAAGAGCGTCGACACCTCCATGGGCTTCACCCCGCTCGCCGGTCTTCCCATGGGTACCCGCTCCGGCGACATTGACGCCGGTATCCTCGAGTACCTGATGAACAAGTACGGCATGGACATCACCGAGATGCTCACAATCCTCAACAAGAAGTCCGGCGTCATGGGCGTCAGCGGCGTCAGCTCCGACTTCCGCGATCTCGAAGAGGCCTTCGAGCAGGGCAATGAGCGCGCCGGCCTTGCCGTCGATATGTTCAACTACGGCGTGAAGAAGCTCATCGGTGCGTATGCCGCCGCGATGGGCGGCGTGGACGCCATCATCTTCACCGCAGGTGTCGGCGAGAACAGCGCTTCCCAGCGCATGGCCATCGCCTCCGGCCTCGAGTTCATGGGCGTCAAGATGGACGAGGACGCCAACAAGGTCCGCGGCGAAGAACGCGTCATCTCCGCGCCCGACTCCAAGGTCACCGTCCTCCTCATCCCCACGAACGAGGAGCTCATGATCGCCATGGATACCGAGGCGCTCGTCGGCTAAGTCATCGACAACCGATTATAAAAAATCCGCTTACGAAATTCGTAAGCGGATTTTTTTATTGCCGGTCTTCGAGCCACTGCATCGCGCCATAGGCGAGCAGTGCGCTCCCGCGCGGTAAAATGTTCTCGTTGAAGACGACGCTCTCGTTGTGCATGGGCTTTCCGTAGCGCGCGTCCTCCTGCGCCGTGCCCGCGCCGAGCAACAGATACGCGCACGGCAGCTCGTAGGTGTAGGACGCAAAGTCCTCCGAGCCCATGCCGCCCTCACGCAGGCGGTAGACGCTCTTCTCGCCGAACAGCATTTCGGCGCAGCGTGCCATCTGCTCAGTCAGCGCCTCGTCGTTTTTGAGCGGCGGCGCGCTCTCGAGCTCTTCGACGCTCGCACTGCCGCGGAAGGCCCTGGCCGTCGCGTCCGCGATCTCGCCGATGCGGCGCAGGATCAGCGCGGTCACGTCGCGGTCGAACGTGCGGATCGTGCCCTCGATCACGGCCTCCTGCGGGATGATATTCGGCGCGTGCCCCGCGCTGAATTTGCCCATTGTCACGATGGCGGGCGTCTTTGCGGGCAGCTCGCGCGCCGTGATCTCCTGAAGTGCAAGGTAGATGTGCGCGGCAATGTTGATTGGGTCGACGCCCGTCTCCGGCATTGCCCCGTGACAGCCGACACCCTTGACCGTGATGCGAAACAGCGTGCAACCCGCCATAAACGTTCCCTTGCCGCAGAGCACCAGGCCCGACGGCGTCCCGGAGTTCACGTGCAGCGCCATCGCCGCCTGCGGCTCCGGCGCCTCCAGCACACCGGCCTTAAGCATCGCTTTCGCGCCCGTGAAGCCTTCCTCGTCGGGCTGGAAGACAAGCTTCACCGTGCCCTTGAGTTCGCTTTGATGCGCCTTGAGCAGCTTTGCCGCACCCAGCAGCATCGCGGCATGCATATCGTGTCCGCAGGCGTGCATGCTGCCGTTTTCCGAACGGAACGGCAGGTCGGTCTTCTCCCGCACCTTGAGCGCGTCCATGTCGGCGCGCAGCAGGATACAGCGCCCCATGTCTTCGCCCGTGAGCTCCGCGACCACGCCGCCGCCCAGCTCGCGCGGCTCATAGCCGAGCAATCGCAGCTTTTCTTCGACAAATTGAACCGTCTGCGGCAGGTGCGCGCCGACCTCCGGCGCGCGGTGGATCGCTCTCCGGTTCTCGACGATCTCATCTTTCATTTCGATGGCTTCCGCCAGTAACGTCTTTCCGTTCATACAAAGTCCTTTCTCATTTCTGCGCGGCGGCTTTTTTCGCCGCGCGCTGCTGCGCTGTCCGCCGCACGAGCTCGCACAGCGGCAGGATGTATAAAAAGCACGCAAACGCCATGCCCGTCATCGGCGCGCCGACGGTCGAGAGCGGCGTCGCCCCCGCGATCGACCACGGGATCAGCGGCGCGACGACGACGGCGCTGTTTTCAAGGTTGATGGCAAATTCTTCTTTATCCTTCTGCGACGGCGCGCAGAGCTGGTGTGTCAGGATGATCGTCAACGTCTGGTTGCAGGCGAGAAGGCTCGCCAAAACCGCCGTCAGCAGCATCGAGGCATAGGGCGACGTTTTGTCGCGCAGTGCCGTCACACGCCCGCACAGCCCGTCGAGCAGCCCCGTCTTGCGAAAAATGCCGGAATACGCCGACGAGATCATCACGATCAGCGCCACGCGCACCATTGAAATGATGCCGCCGCCGTTGAGCATCGCGCCGACCTCGGCGTCCGACGCCGTGTAGCCTAAGATTGCGGTCTTGAGGATCGTCACCGCGTCCAGATGCCGCAGGAAAATGCACAGCACGACCGCCGCTAAAATGCTGACCGACATCGCCTTTTTCACATTCACGCGTAGGACCGACAGGATCAAAATGAGCACCGCCGGCAGGCACATGACCCAGTGAAGCGTCATCTCGCGCCCGTAGAGCGACCACAGCTCGCCCGCCGCGCCGCTGCCGCTTTTCACCATGCCGAGCGCCGCATAGACGCCGCAGCTCAGAAGAAACGGCACGAGCGCCGTCTTGAGCATGCGCTTGATGTTGTCGTAAATGTTCGTCTCCGTCAGCTCGCTCACGAGCAGCGCGCTCGTCGAGACCGGCGAGCAGCGGTCGCCGAAGTATACGCCCGAAAGCATCGCGCCGCCGAGCAGCACGGGGTCCATGCCCATCGAAATGCCGACACTCACGCAGATGGTGCCCATCGTCGCCGCCGTGCCGAACGCCGTGCCTGTCAGCATCGAGACGCCGCAGTTTAGGAGAAACGTCATCAGCAGCAAGATCTCCGGCCGGATGAGGTCGACGGCGCAGCAGATAATGAACGGCAGCGTGCCGCACGCGCGCCAGAACGCCGTCAGAATACCGATCAGCGGAAAGACGAGCAGCACGCTTGCCGACGTCTTCACGCCCGAGCAGATCATCTTCCCGAGCTCTTTCCACGAAAAGCCCTGCTTTTTTCCGTACAGCGCGAAGATCACAAGTCCCGCCAAGAGCGCATAGAGGATATTCGCCCTCAATACGATGCACACGAGCAGCGCAAGGCAGAATAAAACGATCGCAGCCATCCCAATCCTCCCTATCCTTTTTAACACATTCACAGTATCGCTATCTTAGCACGAAGCGATCAAAAAGAAAACCCGTTTTTATCCCGCCGCATACGCCCACAGCGGCAGCGTCAGCATGGATAAAAGCGTTGTGAACACGACATTTCGCGCGGCGAACGGCGCGTCGCTGCCGTATTTGGCGGCAAAGATGGCCGCCGTCGCGCCCGCGGGCATGCCCGTCATCAGGACACTCACGCCAAGCGCCGTCGGTTCAAGGTGCAGCAGCAGCCCAACGCCCAGCGCTGCCGCGGGCAGCAGCGCGAGCCGCAGCAAGCTGAACTTTACCGTGTCGCGGCTCACGATGCTCTTGAGCGGCACATCTGTCAGGATCGTGCCGACAATAAACATCGTCAGTGCGGAGTTGCAGTTCCCGATGTACTTTACCGTGTTCAGGACCACGGACGGCAGCTGCACCTGCGTCACCATGCAGAGAAGTCCCAAGTAGATGGCGACAAGGCAGGGGTGCGTCAGCACGTTTTTGATGAGCTTTTTCTTTTCCACCGTCTCGCCCGCGACAAAGTACGTCGTGCCGACCGACCACATCACAATGCGCATCGGGATCAAAAAAATCGAGGTGTAGAGCGCGCCGATCAGCATCATCGCAAAAAGCGTGAGCTGCAAGCTCCCCAGCTCTAAAATGCTCATGTTTCTCTCCCGCCATCCTTTCCGATATGCCCTGCAAGCCGGAGTGCAGCAGGCGGAAATTGCAAAATCTCCTGCTGGTGCTCCGGCTGTCAGGTTCCCCCACGCAAAGCGAACGAACGTGTATGGATGGAGGCGCGGTGAAAAAGAAAACCCGTGCGCTTTGCCGTTCGTTCAGCCTTTCGTTGTCTTTAGTATAAGCGCGGATTTCCATCTTGTAAAACTGTTAAAATTGATATATTCTACAAGAAGCAGCTGTGAAAGGAGCGTTCCCATGAATTTCCATTCTCTTGACTATTTTCTCGTGCTTGCGCGGGAGAAAAACTTCACCCGCGCCGCTGAAGCGCTGCACATCACGCAGCAATCACTCTCATCGCACATTGCCAATTTAGAGCGCGAGCTGAACTGCACGCTCGTTGTGCGCCGCACGCCGCTTGAGCTCACCTACGCAGGCCGGACGTTTCTGCGCTATGCCGAATCCATCGGGCAGACGCGCCAGGCCATGGAGCGCGAATTCTGCGACATCTCCGAAAATCAGAAAGGCGAGCTGCGCGTCGGCATCGCCTATACGCGCGGCCGCGCCATCATGCCGCGCCTGATCCCCGCCTTTCAGCGCAGATACCCGAATGTCGAGATCACGCTGCTCGAAGGCTCGAACGACGCGATCCAAAAGGCGCTGCTCAGCGGCGGCATTGACCTCGCCATCGCCGGCTTTCCACACCCGCTCCCCGGCGTGGTGCTTGAGGATTACTATCTGGAGCACATCGTGCTGTGCCTGTCCGATGGGCTGCTCGCGCAGTGCGGCATCGACCTCGACACGCACCGCGGCGAGATCGCCGCGGGAAACCTAAGTGCCCTGTGTGACTGCCCCTTTGTCCTCGGCTCCGCGGAAGACATCGGCGGGCGCATCGGGCGCGGACTTTTGCGCTCCTCGGGTGTCTCGCCCGTCAGCAAAGCGACGTCGGAAAACGTCGAAACGCTGCTCGCGCTCTGCGAGCAGGGCGTCGGCGCATGCTTCTGCCCGGAAAATCTGCTGCACACGGCGCTCTCGCCCGAGCAGCTCGCGCACCTGCACATTCTCCCGCTCTGCTCAGAGGCTTCCTATCCCATCTGCTTTGGGTACTTGAGCCGCTCGTATCCGTGGAGCGTGCTCTCGGAATTCATCCGCATCGCCCGCGAGCAAACTGCATAAGCACCATAAAACGCCGCCCGTACATTTATTGCACGGACGGCGCTCTTTCTACTTCTTCACCGCAGGCTGCTGCTGGGTGATGCAGTGGATATTGCCGCCGCCGAAGGCGACCTCCTTCGTCTGCACGCCCACGACCTCGCGGTCTGGGAACATTTTCTGCACCTGTTCGATGGCGACTGCGTCGTTTTCGTCGCCGTACTGCGGCAAGATGACCGCGCCGTTGACGATCAAAAAGTTCATATACGACGCGATGCTGACCTCGCCGTCCTCACGCGGGATAGTACCCTCCACAGCGTCGATGGTATCTGCGCCCTCGAGTAAGCACGGCTTTTTTGTCAGGCAGAGCTTGTGAACCTTTAATTTGCGGCCCTTGGCGTCCGTCGCCTCGCTCAGGAATTTGTAAGCCGCCTGCGCCTGCTCATAAAATGGATGGTTCTTGTCCTCCGTCCAGATGCAGGCGACCTCGCCGGGCGCGATGAAGCACGCCACGTCGTCGATGTGCCCGTTCGTCTCGTCGGGGTCGATGCCGTCCTTGATCCACAGCACCTTCTCGCACCCGAGGTATTCGCGCAGCATCTGCTCGATCTCTTCTTTGCTTTTATCGGGGTTGCGGCCCTCGGAGAGCAGGCACATTTCGGTCGTCAGCACCGTGCCCTCGCCGTCGACGTGGATGGAGCCGCCCTCGAGCACGAAGCCCTCTGTGCGGTAGCTGTCCACATCCGCGATCTCGCAGATCTTGCGCGCGATCTGGTCGTCCTTGTCCCAGGGGAAATACAGCCCGTCGACGAGCCCGCCCCAGGCGTTGAACTCCCAGTCCACCGCGCGAAGACCGCCCTTGTCGTTCACAAGGAACGTCGGCCCGCAGTCGCGCACCCACGCGTCGTCGCTCTCAAGCTCCACGACGCGGATATTTTCGGGGAGCTTGGCGCGCGCGTTCTGATACTGGCGCACGGATGCGCCGACCGTGACCTTTTCAAATCTTGCGATGGCTTTTGCCACGTCAGCAAAGGTCTTCTGCGCGGGCTTGCCGCCGTCGCGCCAGTTGTCGTTTCGCTCGGGCCAGAGCATCCACACGCCCTGCTGGGGCTCAAATTCGGCGGGCATGCGATACCCGTCCTGCTTCGGCGTTGTGCCGATGATTCGTTTTGCCATAGCTTTGTCTCCTTATGATGAAACCGTACTTAGCTGCGCGCGTTTTTTCCGCGCAGCGCGATCAGCACCTCGCCGATCGCCACGCTGAGGATCGACCCGATCGTAATGGGCAGAAAGCTCGCAAGCGTCTCTGCGTCAAACGAGAGCGGGACCGCAGTGAAAATGATCGAAATGACGATGAGCGCCATCGGCACGTAGGCGATCCATTTGAGCGCCGTGTCAGACCCCGGCACGCGGAACGGGCGCGGCGTCTTCGCATCCTCGCGCCGCAGCTTCAAAAACGCCGGAAACACGGGAAGATAGCTCAAAAGCAGCATCACGAGATTCAGCGCGAAAAAGCTCCAGAAGAGTGACGAGTCCGGCGACGCCATCTCGATGAGCACGCCCAAAACACACACGCACGAGGCGACGACGCCCGACGTGACCGCCGCGCCGACGGGCATGTCGTTTTTTGCCCAGCGCTTGGCGAACACCCGCGGCATGTCGTTGTGGTCCGCCGCCAGCGCCGCCGTCGAATTGACGCCCATCGACCACGAGATCATATTGCCGAACAGCGTCACGAGGAACAAAAGCGCCACCACGCCCACGAGCACGCCGCCGCTGCCTCCCAGAATGAGCGACACCGCGTCGATAAGCCCCGAATCCACGCTGATCTCACGCACATCCACTGCCGCGCCGATGCCGAACGCCGAGAAGAGGTAGATGGCCGCGATGACGATGCCGCCGGTCACGATGGACTGCGGGATCTGCTTTTTCGGATCGCTCATATTGTTTGCGTACGTGCACACGACCTCAAAGCCGAGGAAGTTGAAGATGATGACGGAGATATACGAGAGGCTGTTTAAGTCGAACGACGGCAGAAATGTCCGCGCCGACATGTCGTTGACAAAGCCGTAACGGCTGATATACCACACGCCGAGCCCGCCGACCAACAGCGCCAGCACGATCTTGATGACAGCGCTCACGTTCAGGATAATGATGCTGTCGCACACGGGATAGCACGCGATGAGCGTGACGATCCAGATGAACAGCAGCTCGACCACGAGCGAGCCGAACGTCCCGAGGCTCCGCCCCGTGATGAATGTGATAAGCTCAGGGCACATCACCGCAAGCGACGCCATCCACAGTGGAAAATTGATCCAGTAGTACCACGAGGCGCGCGCCGCCCACTTGCCGTTCGGATACGCCGCGTGGATCCAGTCATAGAGCCCGCCGTCTCCCGCGTAGGCTGTGCCGAGCTCGGCGGCGATGAGGCCGTAGGGCAGTAGAAACGCCAATATCATAAAGATCCACCAGAAATACTGGCTGTTGCCGATCGACGCAACCGGCGCCGCCGCCTCGGCGACAAACACCACGCAGATGACCGACAAAATGACGTCTGCGAGCCGGAATTGATTCTTCTCCATGGTTTTTCTCAGCTCTTTTCCGCTTTCGAAACGCCGCAGTAGGCCTCGACGCAGCCGAGCTTGTCGCAGAGCACTTTGTCAAGCTCCTCCTTCGCCGCCGCGATCTGAAGACCGCTCGGCTCCTGCCGGCAGCGCGTGAAGTAGACAAGAAGGCCGCGCATGGCCGTCAGGCGGTTGCCTGCCTCCTCCCAGCAGAGGGAGGCGTCGCTGTCGGCGACCTCGTCGGTCACGTCCTCGCCGCGCGTCGCGGGCAGGCAGTGCATGAATTTGCAGCCGAGGTTCCCCAGCTGCATCAGCTCGCGGTTGACCTGATAGTCGCGGAAGACACGCACGCGCTCTTCCTTCGGCATCTCGTTTTCGTAGAGACCGTACCACACATCGGTATAGATGAAGTCCGCGCCGCGTACGCTCTCGCGGTCGTCCGTGACAAGGTAGCTGCCGCCGGAGAGCGCGCAGTTCTTCTTCATGATCTCCTTGTGCTGCTCATTCAGCTGGTGACCCTGGGGGCCGTACTGGACAAAGTGCATGCCGAGCTTCGTCGTGATAAAGCCGAGCGACGCGCACACCTGCGTCGCGTCGCCCACGAACACGACCTTGCAGTCCTCTAACTTTTTCCCCTGCGGAAGGTTCTCCACGATCGTGCAGAGGTCGCCGATCTCCTGCGTGGGGTGGTTGTAGTCCGACATGCCGTTGATGACGGGGATGGTGCAGCTTTTTGCGAGCTCTTCGATCGTCTTGTGCTCGATGACGCGTGCCATCACGACATCGACAAGCTTTGAGAGTACCTTGCCCGTGTCGCCGATGGTCTCATGCCCGCCGAGCTGGATCATACCGGGGCCTAAATACTGCGCGTGCCCGCCCATCTGGCTCATCGCGGTCTCAAACGAGACGCGCGTGCGCGTAGAGGACTGCTGGAAGATCATGCCGAGCGTCATGTTGCGCATCAGGGGCGGATAGTAGCCCGCCTTAATGGCCTTTTTGATGGCGAGCGACAAGTCGATGATGTCGAGCAGTTCCTGCTTTGTGAATTCATTGGTGTCGATAAAGTCTTTTTTCATACGATTCCTCCGACATTTCAAGTTGCTTTTTGCCGCGGAGGCAGACGCCGCGGCGAATGCTGCGCTTAGTGTCTGCACTTTTTTCCAGTTCATGCGGAAAAAAACTGTGCAACATGACACAAATCACGCCGTATTCCGTCGCTGCTGTGTATTTTACATAGATTTTACAATTTTCCTCTGGCGGTTTTGACATTTGGCGCGTAAACTATTACTTGGTTATAAATAGGGTCTCAAAAAAGAAAAAAGGAAAGATAGAAAATATGGATATTTTCAATGTGCTCACGATGATCGGCGGGCTGTGCCTGTTCCTCTTCGGCATGAACCTGATGGGCCAGGCGCTCGAGCGCCGCGCGGGCGGTAAGCTCCGCTCCCTTCTCGACAAGATGACCGGCAGCGTATTCGCCGGATTTTTAACGGGTCTTGGCATCACGGCCATCATCCAGAGCTCGTCCGCCACCACGGTCATGGTGGTCGGCTTTGTCAACTCGGGCCTGATGACGCTGCGTCAGGCCATCAACGTCATCATGGGCGCCAACGTCGGCACGACCGTCACGGCCTGGCTTTTGAGCCTTGGCGGCATCGACTCCGGCAACTTCTGGATCAAGCTCTTAAAGCCCTCATCCTTCACTCCCGTCCTTGCGCTCATCGGCATCATCTACTACATGTTCTGCAAGGACAACAAGAAAAAGGACACCGGCATGATCCTGCTCGGCTTTGCCACGCTCATGTTCGGCATGGAGACGATGAGCGGCGCAGTCGCGGGCCTCAAGGATGTCCCCGCGTTCACGAATCTCTTTGTTGCCTTTCAGAATCCCCTCCTCGGCGTGCTCGCCGGCGCGCTGCTCACGGCCATCATCCAGTCGAGCTCCGCGTCCGTCGGTATTTTGCAGGCGCTCGCCGTCACGGGCTCGGTGAGCTATGCCGCGGCCATTCCCATCATCATGGGCCAGAACATCGGTACGACCGTCACGGCCATACTGTCGTCCATCGGCACGAACAAAAACGCCCGCCGCGCCGCGGTCGTTCACCTTCTCTTCAATGTCATCGGCGTTGTCGTGCTGCTGACGGTCTTCTGCATTGTGCGCGCGGCTTTTGCGCCCGCGCTGCTGAATGAATCCGCCACCATGGCGGGCATCGCCGTCACACACTCGGTCTTCAACATCCTCTGCACCGCCATGCTCCTGCCCGCGGGCGGCCTTCTTGAAAAGCTCGCCTGCCGCATCGTCCCCGACAATCCCCAGACGCAGGGTGAAAAGACGACCGAGCTCGACGAGCGTCTTCTCCCCACCCCGTCCCTCGCCCTTCGCCAGAGCCGCGCCGTCGCCCGCGAAATGGCGGACTGCGCCGTGCGCGCGCTGAACAACGCTCTCACCGTCCTTGACCACAACACGCCCGAGCTCGCCCAGAGCATCCACGACGATGAGGAGCTTTGCGACCACTATGAAGATATCCTCGGCACCTACCTCGTCAAGCTCAGCACGCAGAAAATGGGCCGCGACGAGAGCGAGGAGGCGACCGAGTTACTCAAGACCATCGGCGACTTTGAGCGCATTTCTGACCACGCGGTCAACATTCTCTCCTCCGCTGAGGAGATGGAGCAAAAGGGCCTCACGTTCTCCGGCAGCGCCCTCAACGAGCTCGCCATTCTCACCTCCGCCATCCGCGAGATCCTTTCGCTCTCGCTCAAGTCCTTCTCCTCGCAGGACGTCGCGCTCGCCCAACAGGTCGAGCCGCTCGAGCAGGTCATCGACACGCTCAAAGAGCAGATGCGCACGCGCCACATCCTACGCATGCAGCAGGGCCATTGCAGCATTGAGGCTGGCTTTGTCCTCTCCGATCTTCTGACCGACCTTGAGCGCACATCCGACCACTGCTCCAACATCGCCGGCTGCGTCATCGACGCCCGTGCGCATAACCTCAACCTGCACGAAACGCTGCGCCAGGCCAAGACTGCCGACGGCAGCTTCCAGCAGACGTACGAATCCTACGTGGAAAAGTACCAGCTTCCTGTTCCGTCGTCAAACGTGTAAAAAGCGGGGCGCTTGCGAGCGCCCCATTTTTGCTATTTTCTTGCTTGTAAAGCGCCCGTTTCCCTGCTATACTACGGTCATTAGGTTATTTCCGCGCAAACTGTCAATTTTGCGCGGTAGGAAAGGATGATACTATGGACCCGATTTATGAGATCGAATTGCAGGACTGCCCCTACTGCCGCGGCACCGGTACGGTGGAGGATGAGCAGGGCTGGTGCGTTTATGTCACCTGTGTCGACTGCGGCGCGCAGACCGCGCACGCAAGCTACGAGTCCCCCGAGGAACGTCTGGCCGCCGCGCAGCAGGTCGCGCACCTGTGGAACGTCGGCAAGGTTCTGAACCCCGGCGTCGGCGACTGATTCGACTGGAACTGCATAAAAAGGACGGAAGAAAAGCATCTTCCGTCCTTTTTGCGCTCAACCGCCGTTTGAGCGCGCGAAACTCCCCCTCCATTGCGCGTTTTCCTGCAATCGGCTATACTGAACTCATCAAGGACGTCCGCACTTTATAGAAACGGAGTTTTGCCTTTATGAACATCGACATCGGCAGCAAGATCAAAACGCTGCGCCTCTCCAAAAGCATGACGCAGGAGCAGCTTGCAAAAGCCCTCCACGTGAGCGCGCAGGCCGTGAGCAAGTGGGAAAACGGCAGCTCGCTTCCCGATATTCAGCTTTTGCCCACGCTGTCCGTCACGCTGGGAACGAGCATCGACTCGCTCTTCTCCCTCACGGACGAGAGCCGCTTTGCCCGCATCGACAATATGCTCTGGGACAAGCGCTTTCTCACACAGCAGGAATTTGACGAAGAGGAGCACTTTTTGCAGGAAAAGTGCCGCGAGGAGGAAACGCGCCCGCGCGCGACGCTGCTGCTCGCAGAGCTTTACTGCAAGCGCGCACGGGAATACAATGACCTCGCCTCTCCCCTCGCGCGTCAGGCGCTCGCACTGAATCCCGACTGCAAGGAGGCGCACAACGCCATCTTCGACGCCGAGCACGGCGCGTACCTCGACTGGAACGCGACGAACCACTACCGCACGATCGCCTTCTATCAGGAGTTTCTCGCCGCGCATCCGGAGAACCACAGCGCGCACCTGTGGCTTCTGGACCTTCTCATCGCCGACCACCGTTGCGCGGAGGCGCGCGAGGTCTTGGACAAAATGCACCGCCTGAAGCCGACCTACAACGACGACTTTTACCTCGGCTGTATCCTTTTGCAGGAGGGGCACACCGACGACGCGCTCGCGCAGTGGGAGGCCATGTGCGCAAAGTATCCCGACACGTGGGAGGTCTACGTTATGCGCGCGAGCGAGCTCGCCAAGCTCGCTCACTACGACGAGGCCATCGCGGACTATGAAAAGGCGATGGCGCTCATGCCGCCCCCGCGCTTTGTCGACCCTGCCGAGGCCATCGCGCAGATCTGCGAAATTCGCGGTAACTATGAAACGGCGATCACCTACTACGAAAAGGTCATCGCCATCGAAAAGGCCGACTGGCACGAAACGCAGGGCGAAGCCATCGACGCCCCGCAGCGAAGCATCGCAAGGCTGCGCGAAAAGCTGGCAAGCCGCTGATATCGGGGCGAAAAGGCGCTTGTCAAAATCTTTTGACAAGCAATTTTTCCTCATGTAAAGCAGCTTTGCTCGACAAACTTTCCCGTTTTGGCTACCCTTGGGGCAGATCGAACGAAACGCACAGGAGGCACTTATGGAACTCGGTAATCAGATCAAGGCACATCGCGCCGCGCTCTCGCTTTCGCAGGAGGAGCTGGCGGAAAAGGTCTACGTCACGCGCCAGACCGTTTCCAACTGGGAAACCGGAATTTCCCATAGTTAAAGATACCACACCAAACATAACAACGCCACGCTTATACATAACTACAAAAGATAAGACGCTCGATGTAAGCGATTTATTGCAACATCGAGCGCCTTTTTTGGGGGAATATATGTTCGCTGATCTAAAATAGAGAAAATCGCAACAGAATGCGAATTTAACTTGACGCAAATAGGCACTCACGATATAATGTAAAAAATGAATACTCGAAACCATGAAAGAAAATGCTTAAAAGAGGAGAATAATGATGGCTGTATCATATGATAAGTTATGGAAATTATTAATAGATAAGAAAATGAGTGCAGCCGAATTGAGAAGAACCGCGGAAATCGCACCGAACACGATGACAAGGATGCGAAAAGACCAAGAAGTCACAATGTTCGTCTTGGAAAAAATATGTGATGTGCTGGATGCTGATTTTGGGGACATTGTTGAATATATAGGTCCACGGCAAACAAATAAACAGGAGGTGCGACGCAGTGCTGAAAAATAATACATTGACATATATATCGTTATTTAGTTCGGCTGGCGTCGGTTGCTACGGTTTCCATATGGAAGGCTACCAGTGTATAGCTACCAATGAGTTGCTTCCAAGGCGCTTAGATGTGCAGCGTATAAATCATAAGTGTAAATATGATTCTGGTTATATTGCTGGAGATATTACTAGTGATGAAGTAAAGCAGAGAATATACGATGAAATCCGTCGGTGGGAGAAAAGAGGCAATGACCGTGTTGATGTCGTTGTTGCAACTCCCCCTTGCCAAGGAATAAGTGTCATTAATCATAAGAAAAATAGCAAGGAAATCAATCGTAATAGTCTTGTGGTTGAGTCTGTTGAGATTATCACAAAAATCAAACCACGCTTTTTTATTTTTGAAAATGTGATGGCTTTTCAGAAGACGCTATGCATTACGCCCGATAATCGGACCATGCCTATAGGAGAGTATATAAGAGAAACTCTGGGTTCGGATTATATCATTTCAGGAAGAATTCTGAACTTCATGAATTATGGCTCCAATTCATCACGTACTCGTACTTTGGTAATTGGCGTAGACAAGAAGTACAGAAACAATATTACTCCGTATGATTTGTATCCGGTGTATAGACCGGAAAAGACCCTTCGAGATGTGATTTGTGAGTTCCCACAGTTGGAGTGGGGGGAAATTTGTGAGGATGATTTCTATCATGCGTTCAGAACCTATGACCAGAGAATGCGGAGTTGGATTCATGATTTGAAAGAGGGCGAGTCGGCATTTGATAATGAAGACCCAGCAAAGCGGCCACATAGGATTGTGAATGGGGAAATTGTTGAGAATATCCGTAAAAACCGAGATAAATATACTAGACAGCCTTGGGATAGGTTCATTCAGTGCGTCCACACCAGAAACGATCAGCTTGCAGCACAGAATACAATTCATCCTGAGCAGGATAGAGTTTTCAGCATTCGGGAACTTATGGAGATGATGACCATCCCTCATGATTTCAGATGGGTAGATTACAGCCTTGATGAACTGAATGCTTTGAGTGAAGCAGAAAAGAGAAAGCTGTATAAAGAAAATGAAGTTAATATTCGTCAATGCCTAGGCGAAGCTGTTCCGACAGAAATTATGCGGCAGCTTGCTGTTAATATAAGAGCATCCCTACAGATTAAAAGGAGTGATGCAGCAGAGATAAATAGAATCATTTCCGAAAGGAAACTTACGCAAAGAGATAATCTGATGGTTTTTCTTTCAGAAAATCCACTTGGTCTAGATATTGCTTCCATGATGCGGATTACGGAACTTTGTAATGCACATAGGGAAAAAAATGCGGCATTTTACACAAACAAATTTATTGTAAATGAAATTATGGGACAGCTCCCTACTTTCAGCAAAAATGAAATCCGCATTCTGGAGCCGTCGGTAGGAGCTGGAAGTTTTGTGCCGTTCCTATTTAAGTTGTACGAAAATGTTCCCCATGTCATTTTGGATGTGGTTGATATTGATCAGGAGAGCCTTGAGGCATTTGACTTGTTGCTTAATAAAATTGGGATAGCACACAACTTTACAGTAAATCGTATCTGTCACGATTTTCTGACATGGAAACCGGCATATCGGTATGATTTGGCTATTGGCAACCCGCCGTTTTCCAAACTAAAGAAAAAAACTCCTGAAATTACTGAAGCAACAAAAGACAATAGAAACCAGACTACAAATAATCTTGCAGCTCTTTTTCTGGAAAAGTGCATGAGATGCAGCGACTGTGTGGCACTTGTGCTAAACAAGAATATACTGTCGACAGATGAATATTCAGAAACAAGAAATCTGCTACGAACGGTAAAGATAGAGTCAATTGTGGATTTTGGCCGCTATGGTTTTACAGGCGTTTCCATAGAAACTATGTGCATGGTGGTGTATCCAAGGCAAAAGCCGAAAGAGACAACAGTATACAGCATGAAATATAACAAAAAGTATATTCACAATCAAGATTATATTACGGATGAGACATACCCGTCGTTCCTAATTTATAGGGACGAACAGTTCGATACTGTGGCGAAAAAGTTGAATTTCGATGTGTTTTCTGTATTCCGTGACCGACAGATTACGAAATCAATCACAACATCAACAAGAAATGATGATTGTCTTTGGGTAATAAAAGCAAGGAATATTAACGATGACGGTATGGGCGTTACCCATATCCCGAATTACGATGTCTTCCTTCCAAAACAGTTGGTACAGACCGTTTCTGTATCTAGGTTTGTAAATGATGACAGTGTTTATCTGACCCCAAATATGACTTACAATCCAAGAGTCATTGATAACTTACCGAATACGATTCCGGATGGTTCAGTTGCTGTGCTGATTCCCAAAAAGCCGATGAAACTTACTACCAGGCAGAAAGCGTTTTTCTCATCGGAAGAGTATAGACGGTTTTATGGAATTGCAAGGAATTTGTCCACTCAATCAATCAATGTGGACAATAATAGTGTATTTTACTATGGAGTGCTAAGGGATGAACAATAATTTGATTATGAAGTTCTTGGAAGAACAGCAATACGATATAAGAGTTTCCGGTAATGGCAGATGGATTGACCAGAAATGTGCATTTGATGCGGTTTGCTTTGTCGCTGACTGCATCATGGACTATATTCAAAATGGCGGTCAGCAGCCGTTCCAATCGCCAGATATATGGCGTTCTGAGTATGCCATAACCAATGTGCAAAATATTTTTTGTAAACCCGACCCACTTCGAAGATCAACTCTGGATGAATATAACAAATTTTTCCGACAACCAATGAAAATGCTTGCGGCAGCGGGTATACTGCGCGAGGATGGTGTCGTACATAATACTATTCAGTTCAGCATTGGCAACATCGATATCTTACAGTATATTGCCCTTCGGGAGAGAAATGCGTTTGATTTTTTGTGTCTGTATATCGAAAAGACCTTAAAGGATAGTGGCTTGTGGGATAATTTTGAAACATTCTTTGATGAACAGACCGAAGATTCATTGCAGGAATTGAAAGCAAGATTTATTGACTTCTGCATCCGCTATACGCCGATGAATAAGAAGAAAGAACCGAGCAGAATATTTACAAAAGTTTTAAACCAATTGGCATGTAAATACCATAAAAAGGGGACAGAAAGAGGTCATCTTTCCTCGTCTATGATTACTTACAACAAAATTATGTATAACCAAACCAACTGGAGGGATGATGCGGCTGGGAAAGATAAAAATGTTGCCCGTGGAGATTATGTCCCAGTGGCACAGACAGATGACGAATATCAATATCGTGTATCCAGAGCAATTAAATATTTGCACCAGTTTAATGACAAATATAATGAAGGGCAGTCGGAAATCCTGGACCGTTTCTCGGTTGGAGAGAAAGCAACGCATATGCACCACATCTTCCCGAAGAGCAGATTCCGTATCATTGCAGAGTATTTGGAGAATCTGATTGCACTAACAAGTGGGCAGCATTTGCAAAAAGCCCATCCTAACGGCAATACATCTGTAATAGATAAGGATTATCAGTATACTTGTCTAATTGCGAAGACGGAAAGTATCCGAAAGAACATCATGAACAATCACGGTGAGCCTGTGATTTATGATTTTGATGATTTTATGTATGTCTTAGATGTAGGTTTGCAGACAGACTATTTTGAAGCTCTGCCGTCATGCGACTTCAATGCCGTATTAACTGGAATAGAGTTTAACTATTAATTCAACGTTAATGCAATAGCAATATGGCGACAAGTGCATCCTATGAAGTTTCAATCATTCATTAAAAGATAGATTTTAAAGGACAAAAGATCAGAGAATATGGATAACAATAATTTTTTAAAAGTAATATATTTTGATGAGGCGTTTGTAGCAGACTTTATGCAGATTATTGCTGGAGGCGAGTTAAAGAAAACTACGGAGTTTATAACCGAAGTCAATTCTGGCATTGAAGGGAATGCAAGTGCGGATGCCAGTATAGGAACAGAAAAGAACGGACTTTCTAAAATCTTTAGTTTTTTAAGTGGCGCGACAATTAATGTAGAAGCTGGCGTTAATGCAAATCTTTCAAAAAAGTCTGATAGAATTGCAAAGAACATTCTTGAAAATACGCTTCTTGCAGATTTTATTGCTCTGCTTGATGCCGATAAAAGAAGAAGTAAGAATAAACGTTGTGCTGGCATTAAAATCTTTCCCAATATGATTGTTAGACCAGAAGTAAATTCCTTTTCCTACATGATGTTAATTGCGCCTTTTCTTAGTATGATTGATGGAGAGCTGCCAATTAAAACTGATGATGGTAATGCAATGAAAATTGACATCACTAAGGTCGGAGAAGCAATAGAAAAAGGACGAGGTTATTATGAATTTATATCTACCATTGATGGTAAAGATGTTATTTTGAGATTTAATCGTAACGCGTTTAGAAACAGCTATACAATGTCTGATCTGCCTAAGATGCAACTTACATATTACGCTATTCGTGTAGGCCAAATCGATAAGACTGATTTACAGGTTCAAAAGGAATTTGAGTTTGGAACCACAAAAACGTCAAAACGTGTAGACTATGCTTCAATCTCCGATAATAGTGCCACCTCCGTAGGGATTGAAGTATATGATGTTGTATTAGCTGGAGTATTGGATGCCTAATGGATAAGATAGAAATTTATTGGGGTGCAGATAAAGATTTTGAGGAAGCAACGGAATCCTTAGAGAACATTAATTTTTTAGCCGATGTAGTAAATCACATTAATAAGACGGATTTAAAAATCGAAGGTGTCGGAGATCATAAGGATCCTCCCATGAACGTGGAAAACCTCCTAATACACACTGATGATTATGGTGGTATTAGAGAGTGGGCACTTCTTGGATTCTCAAATAATATCCTACGACATCTAAAGGTCCAAATTAAAAACTTGTGGCTGTGCAATCCTCCAACAAAAATTTATGAGGATATTAAAAAGAATTATGATAAAGAAATCATTACAGAGCATAGAACGCATTATCCAGATGTGACCATCGATGACATGCGAAAAATGGCAGACGGTTTTAATGAGATGGTAATTGGACAGCCTCATGTAATGAAACAAGCACTAGCCTCCATCTATTCCTTAAAAAGCAGTGAACGCAGGAGGCCAGTTACCCTTCTGTTTCTAGGCGATTCCGGCATTGGAAAAACTGAAACAGCAAAGTACATTAGTTCTTGTTTAGGCACAGATATGGTCAGGATTCAGTTTTCGATGCAACAAACTAATAGTGCCTATCAGTACATATTTGGCGCAGATCATGGCGAAGATAGTTTGGCTCGCGAACTGATTAGACGTAGCTCTAATGTCATTCTTTTAGATGAATTTGATAAGGTCTCGCCAGCGTTCTATAATGCCTTTTATCAAATGTTTGATGAAGGTATATTTGTTGACGCAAACTATTCTGTTGATGTTTCTAAATGTATCATTATATGTACTACCAATTACAGGACAGAGGAAGATGCAGAAAAATATTTGGGCACGCCAATTTATTCCCGATTTTCAAAAGTTGTGATTTTCAATCCGATTAGTGTAGATGACAAACTAAAAATTGCGGAAAAATGTTACGCAAGCCTGATGGAACATGTAGATACCGAGGATAAAAAGCTCATAGAGAATAATTCTGTTTTGAAACTGTTTGGAAGAGCTATTATAGCAGGCGCTTACCCCAATATGCGTATGTTAAAGAATGATATTGAAGATGCAATCAATTTTGAAATTTTAAAAGCACGGGGTATCATCAATTAGAATTGAGATTATTAATAATTAACCAGCTCCACAATAATATTACTCTGCTGATACAGCCAGTCCGTAAATTCTTTCGGGCTGGCTGTTCTTTCTTTTACAGCCCTTTTTCTCTGCAACGCTTCTTTCTTGAACGCTTCAAAAGCAGTCAGCATTTCTTCCAGCCGGTCAGCCGGGAAGCCCGCTGTCCTCTTTGCCTTGTTGATCTTGTTGCGCCAGTTCTGGCACTCATTTTTGTAGAGCAGATCGTAGTTGTTTTCCCTTGCCCTCTCGTCAAACTCCCTCTTGTTTTGAAGCGCCTGCTTTTTTCTGCACTTGTCGCCGCACAGTTCATACCGCTGGCTCTTTGCGAGGAAGATACGTCCACAGACTTTGCATTTTCGGAAGCACAGCCCCCAATCATTCAGCCGGTTCAAATAATAGGTTATCAGCGGATAGAACGTGGTATAGGCGGCGACACATTCTGTTGTGCGCCGGTTGTCTGGATACCAAAGGTCAAGCCGTGTTTCCGCTGCCGGTACGGAGCCGAATATCCGGCTGGAAATATGGAACGGCTGCGGCCTGCCGGTATCGCTGTCAAATTGAAGCGGGCTTCTCTGCTGAAAGGTCATGGTAAAATGGCTCATTTTATCCATGAAGCGGTCACAGGCTTCCGCACGTTTCGCCGGTTCCCTTGCCAGCAGATAGCCGTTCCAGATACGGAACGCAGCATACATCCTCAGCGGATCGCCGGTATCAAACTTTGTTTTCAGAAATTCCCCTGCGGCCTGCTCTAAGGCTGGCTGCTTCCAGCGGTTCGAGTGCAGAGCTTCCCGCAGCGGAGACAGACCCAAACGGTTCCATTCCCCGTCAGGGTCATGTTCAAACTCTGCAAGGAACGTTCCAAGTGGGCGGGCTGTATCGCACAGCACATCCGCATCCATATCCCCCTGCAAACGGAAGCGCACCTGTAATTCTTCTCCAATCAAAATCCGCTCTTTCATTTTCTTCCTGTCCAGCGTCAGGACAAACAAAA
>OKSE01000119.1_pt1 | contig 48420 bp, 39 predicted proteins | sample 1633631 | NCBI WGS metagenome assembly OKSE01 (sample SAMEA3541555, study PRJEB24748) | human gut metagenome | biome: human gut; feature: human-associated habitat; material: faeces | place: China | collected 2012 | reverse complement strand
CCGTGAAAGCTGCCACACAGGCCGTACCCAGCGCATTGTTCGCACTTTGCAACATGATGCTGCCGATGGCCGTAATAGAAAACTGCAATCCCATCGGTACCCCGATGTACAGCAACTGACGGGCCAGGTCGCCACGGAAACGACGGTCGGCAGGCTCGGTTTTCAGGATGTCAAACTTGCGGTACATATAGATATAGCACAGCAAGGCCGATAACCCTTGAGAGAATACCGTAGCAATGGCTGCTCCAGCCACTCCCCACCCCAGCGTAAGGATGCAGAACAAATCGAGCACAATGTTCAGAATGGTAGAGAAAAGCAGGAACCAGAACGGAGTCTTGCTGTCGCCCAACGCACGAATGATGCTGGACAACAAATTATAGAAAAACGTACACGGCACACCGATAAAGGTAATCAGCAGATAGAGGTAAGCCCCTTCAAAGATATTCTCCGGTGTGCGCATGGAACGCAGGATAAATCCGCAAAGCAGACTGGTGACAATGGCCACCGCGACCGACATCACCGCCGCCAGCTTCAGGCTGACCGATACATAGCGCCGCATCGTCACATAATCGCGGGCTCCGAACTTCTGTGCCACCGGAATGCCGAAACCTCCGCAACACCCGTTGCAGAATCCTAAAATCAAAAAGACGACCGACGTACTGGCACCTACAGAAGCCAGTGCATTGATACCCAAGAACTTTCCGACAATAGCCGCATCCACCAGCGAATACGTCTGCTGGAGCAGGTTGCCCAGCAACAATGGAAAAGTAAAATTCAGAATCAGCGGCAGACTCGGCCCTGATGTCATCTCTCTAGACTGTGCCATAATTTCCTCTCGTTATCCTTAAAATCTTAATAAGCGTGCAAAAGTACACGAAAGTCACGAAACGAAAGAAAATCATCCCGTTAAATAAGGTAATTCGAGCAATATTTTTGCCTTAAATCAAGCACTAAGAAAACGCACTTGCGTTTCAAACCAAACACAAGTACATTTTATCTGAAACGGCCTTACGTTTTACTTCAAACGCAAGGCCGTTCTGAATCAAACGCTAAGGCGTTTTTTCAACCTATCCCAACAGATTTATAAAACACAAAGAATCAGCTATTTAACCACATTTTCAAAAGAATCATCCGTTCACGGCTAATTTGTATCGTACCATCATACGCCGGCCATACACTCACCACGGCCTTTCCGTTGAAGTAGTGCTGAATATTGCGTATGGAATCGGCCGAGAGGATAAACTGGCGGTTCACCCGGAAAAAGACACGCCCGTCCAGCTGCTCACTCGTTGCCGCCTTGGCCACCTTATTCCAGTAATACTGGTCTGCCTGATACAGCATGTCGTTCGTCACCCGCTTTTCTTCGTACAAGGCACTCTCCTTTTCCTTTCGGGATTTCTCCAGTCCGGCTTTCAGTGCCCCTCCCGAGTAGACCGGCTGCAACAAAGTCCGGAAGCCCCATACTTGGTGTCACGCCCCTGAAAATACAGCGGAGTTTCTATGGACGGAAGTTCCCTGTAGAGTTCCAGCGGGTTACCCGTGTAACTGGCATTGGCATTTCCGCTCAGCGAAGGAAGAAAATCGGCCTTCACCTTTTCACGATACTGCTGCAAGAATACACTCTCCTGGGCATGGACTCCCAGCTCCAGTCCCAGCATGCAGCACATCATCATTCTTCTATTCATCTCAATATAGTTATAAAATTAGAGAAACATTTTTTATTGGGCCACACATTTCTTCTTTTTATTCACCCCGTTTGGATATTTTATAGAAAACCGTGTACAAGGCCGGAGTGACAAACAGTGTCAGAAGGGTGGCAAAGGAAAGTCCGAACACCGTGGTCAGGGCCGCCATCAATACCGGACGGGCTCTGGAAACCGTGGCCTCTATCACAGCCGTATAAGGCTCCACACCGGCCTTCTGCTGAATATTTACCTCGTCGAGCAGCACAATCACATTCTTGATAATCATTCCCAGCAATCCCAGCCAGCCTGCGATACAGAAAAAGCCAAACTGAAATCCGGTGACCCACAGACCAAAGACCATCCCTATCAAAGACAAGGGTAGAATGAGGAAAATAATCAAGGGCTGACGAAAGTTGCCAAACAGCATGACCAGAATGACCAGCAGCATGATAAGTGCCAGGTTGGTCAAAGAATCGAGTACCTCCGGATCATCTCCGCAGAAGCGTGCCTCAATCAAGGCCTGCGGAATGGAGTTTATCTCAAAACTGTTCACACGAACCAGCGCGTCCGGAAACATTTCCGGCAAACGGTCGTACAGAATAGCCTGAAGCTCACGTGACTTCTCTGGCGTGTCAGCTTCTACCAGGCATTGCGCATAATTAGGCTGCGGACCATAAGCCGCATTGGCCAGGTAATAACGGGGCGGCGTCTGCCCGACAAACGACGACACCTTTTTCACTCCTTCCAAAGAATTCAGATAGGCTGTCATCTCCGTCATCTGACGGTCACTTTCTTCTATACGTGTACCCTCGGGTAACCAGACGTCGACCGAAAAATACTGCTTGTTGAGCAAGGGCATAAACTGCTGCGGAATAAAGCGGAATCCCCATCCGGCAATGACCAGCAACAGCACCATCGCTCCTAAAACCACATAGCGTCTCTGTATGGTCCATCTCAATGCCTGCCGGAACAGGTCGTATGCACGACCGCTGAACAATTCGCCCTTCAGCTCATCCGGACGCGGACGACGCACAAACTCCTGCACGAAGAATACATTCTGCGTAATGGCCAGTACCCAGCTCAGCAAAAGAGATACCGCAATGACAATGAACAGTGAAGACAGGATTTCACCAGTGATATGCGGCGACAGGTAGACCGGAAGAAAGGTAAGTACCGCAATCAGGGTCGCTCCCAACAGCGGCATGGAAGTGCCCGACACGGCATCCAGTATGGCTTTTCTTTTCCGCATGCCCCGCTGCATGTTCACCAGTGCGGCATTGTCCACCAGCATACCCATGGCAATGATAATGGCTGCCAGCGACATACGCTGCGTCAGGAAATATTCAGAAGGCACAAATTCCCTGTCAGGAAGTGCATTGAAGCGAACCACACACGCCACAGAATCTTTTTGCCGCATCTGCAACGCCATATCCTCGGGCCGTAGGCTTCTACCTTGATGCGTGAAAGGTCGATAAACGTCACCACCGGAACCGACGGTTTCACATCCTGGTAGCGCTCGATATGCGCCTGCTGCACATAACCGTCGAAAGGCGCATACAGACGGCTGTCTTCCCACGCGTTGACTGCCGCTTCATAATCCGCTTTGGTGCATTCATAGTTTGCCTTTGCCTGCTCATAATTCATGCCGGAGATGTTATCTTTGGCATATAAGCTGGATATACGGGCATAATCAACCTCCGCCTGACGATACAATGCCTCCGTGCGCTGCTTCTGGATAACAAAATCACGTTCATCAATGGCCGCAATCAGTTGTCCCTTCCGGAAAAACTGTCCCTGCTGCACATCAAATGCATGCACAGGTCCTCCCACCCGAAAAGATAATTCAGACAAGCGGTAAGGCTGCGAAATAAACGTATAGCACCGTGAAGAGGGAGCCTCCATGACTTCGGCATGAACCACCTTCACGCTGGGAAAAGAAGTCTGTTCCTGTGGCGTACGGCTGCATGCGCACAAGCACATCCCTGCAAGAAATAAAATCTCTGTTTTCATTCTTCTACAATATTATCATTCTACGCCACAAAGATAGCAGGCCCCATCGTCCCCTTTCACGGGAATTACTTATCCCTACGGTGCTGGGAATGATTTTCTCGGCCATCTTCATCATTACCGACGGCATTTTTGTGGGAAAAGGTATCGGCAGTGACGCCCTGGCTGCCGTCAACATTACGGCTCCGCTTTTTCTCATCAATACGGGAGTGGCGCTGATGTTCGGTATCGGTGCATCGGTTGTAGCCTCCATTCACCTGTCGCAAGGAAAGGTAAAGGTCGCCCGCATCAATATTACGCAAGCAGTAGTGGTTTCCTCCTTATTGCTCATCGCCTACGCCGCAGTCATCCTCTGCAACGTGGAGAAAATTGCCTTGCTGCTGGGAAGCTCTCCCCGTCTGCTGCCTCTCGCCACGGAATACATGCACTGGTTTGTCCCCTTCCTGGTCTTCAGTGCCCTGCTGAGTTCCGGCATGTTCTTCGTGCGACTGGACGGCTCGCCCAATTATGCCATGGTGTGCAACATCATACCGGCCCTGCTGAATATTGGACTGGACTATCTGTTTATTTTCGTTTTCAAATGGGGAATGTTCGGTGCGGCCTTAGCTACCAGCCTGGGATACATCGTAGGTGCCCTGATGATTCTGATTTACCTGATGCAGCCGCACCAGGTACTGCACTTGTGCAAAGTGAAATTATCATCCAAGAGTCTGCGTCTCACCCTCCGCAACATGGGCTATATGTGCAAACTGGGATTGTCCAGTTTCCTCTGTGAAGCAGCCATTGCCACTATGATGTTTACCGGCAACTACGTATTCATTCACTACCTGGGTGAAGACGGAGTAGCTGCCTACAGCATCGCCTGCTACTTCTTCCCCATCATTTTTATGGTATACAATGCCATTGCCCAGTCGGCACAGCCCATTCTCAGCTACAACTTCGGTGCCGGAAATCCGGAGCGCGTACGGGCAGCCTTTCGCCTGGCCCTGCTGACCGCCATCTCCTGCGGTGTCGTGGTATTTGCCGTTACAACCCTGTTCTCCGCTCAAATCACCTCGTGGTTTATCGACAGTTCCTATCCGGCACACGACCTGGCCGTCAAAGGACTTCCCCTGTTTGCTTCCGGCTTCGTGTGCTTCGGCATCAACATTGTATCCATCGGCTATTTCCAGAGTGTGGAACGCGACCGTCCAGCCATGGCCATCACCCTGCTGCGTGGTTTTATCCTCATCCTGTTCTGTTTCTGGCTGATGCCCATCCTGTGGGGAGTACCGGGAATCTGGCTGGCTGTCCCCGTTTCCGAACTGCTGACCTTTCTTTTTGTCATTACCATCTATTGTCGCAGGAAACGAAGCTAAAGATTTATTACCTTTGTGCCTGCATAAACGCAGAAAAGTATGAAAGCTTTTATTGAGATACTTCGTGAAAAATACGGACTGGCACAGCCGGAAGCCGAAAAGCTGCTGGAACAGATGGAACTGCTAACCTACCGGAAAGGGGAACATATCGTACGGGAGGGAGAGCGTAACTCTTCCTTCTATCTAGTAGCCGACGGCATCTGGAGAGGACATTATCTGCGCGACGGAGTGGACATTTCGCTCTGGTTTGCCTTTCAAGGTGACAGTATCTTTTCCTCCTGGGGATATGTGGCCGGACTTCCTTCTCTGGTTTCCATCGAAGCCATGAGCGACAGCCGTGTCTATCGTATTTCTAAAAGCAAGCTGGAGACTTTTTTCTCTTCTTCCGTCTTGTTCGCCAACATCGGAAGAGTCATCTTTGAACGCCAGTTTCTGGACATGGAAAACTGGATGATAAACGGAGGTGCTGCACAAGCCAAACAGCGTTACCTGACACTCCTGGAGCAAAATCCGGAATTATTGCAGCACGTACCGCTGAAGCACATCGCTTCTTATTTGTTTATCACACCTCAGTCGCTCAGTCGTATACGGGCAGAACTGAGCAAGAAGAAATAACGGTATGAATACTTATCGAACTCCAGTGATGGCATTAATCCAATATCTACCGTCCCGGTATGCAACTTGAATATTTATTTGATGCGTATACTTCCCGGCCTGATAAGTAACCTGATAATTATCAGGCTCCAACGGAACAACCTTCAGACTGTAAAACCACATACTGTCGAAATCAAAATTCGTAATCAAAAGGTCATAGCCCCCGAAACCATCCTGTAGATTTTCTAATTCTACCTTCTTGAATTGTTCTAAAGCTGTGTGAGACAGATGAGACAAGCGAAAAGACTGCAACTTGGAATTCAAATCGCTACACATGCTGCAATAGGTAGCCAAGTAAAGTTTATAAAAACTTTCGACCAATGATTCTCCCGACGAACTATCTATTTTATATGAAGCTGTATTTTCAAAACCGGTCAACCTCTCATTTCCATATTGACTACCATTTTCAATAGGGGTAATATATACTATCTTACATTTTTCATTCACACACCCCACTTTTAATGGAATCTCCACCAGACTAGCACTATCTTTTTCATTCCAAAGATAGCTTACCATATACCAATCGTCTGCAATTTCTCTTACATTTAATGTCTTAATTGCATCTGAATTCATATCCTGCGCCCGTATAATCGGATCTCCTCCCGTGGCATTACGCATTCTTTGAAGTTTAGCAGCCAATTCTTCAGTTAAATACTTCCTGCATAGTGCTTCATTGGTTGAATCCACATTTAAAATATTCGTCATATAGCTCGCATAGAACGTTTTAATTTCATCTATGCATGCACCGGAGCAGACAGTACTAAAACAAAACAACAAAACAGATATAAATATAAACCTTCTTTTCATGGTATAATATAATTAGGCTAAATCTCCAGATTGTACAGCTGGAAACATTCTTATTCGCGATTCCTTCAAACTAATCTGCACAAATATACAAAAATCCCCCACAAAACATGAAAACCATACTTTTTTATTTGCCAATTTCAGCCAATACATGCTAAGTATCAAGAAAAAAATTCCGTATAACCCTTTCGGATTATACGGAATTTCTGTTATCTATTTGTTACAAGTTATTTGACTTCCTCAAAGATAATCATTACTGAATATCAATACATTATATATTGCTTGGTACAGATATGATTACTTTGCTCCAGTTACTACATATTTAAGCCTTAGAAAAAGCAGAAAAACCGCCACAGGAAAACTTTAACTTAGTTTAACTATGCTATTTTGTGTGATTTCTGTTTTCTCTTGTTTTCAAATAGTCTTGGATATTTTCTCTTGTTATGGTTTTGCTTTCAAAAATCACTAATTACTATGTGATTGCAAAAATACACCTACGATTTGTCTATCGTTTTTTATGAAAATCTATTGTACCTTTGCATAGGGAAAATAAACAATAATAGGTATGAAGCAAAAACAAGATATACTTCACTCTCTGATAATCGAGGTTACTATGGTGCTATTAGCTTCAATGATAGCGTTTCAAGTATGCAATATGCTTGGAATACGAATGAGTTTGATTCCATTAGTTATGGTCATCGGATATGTCATACAAAAACTACTACACCATCTTTGCATTATCTTAGCAAGGTATCTTGTTGATGCAATTCCTCCATCATTGCTAATATCTGTCAAAAAGTGTGTGAGTAAAAAGACACAGCCTTTAGCGTATTCACCTACCTCAAACAATGAAGAAGTCCAGAAAAAGCGACTGGAGCTATTTCATTATGAATACCAACGTGAGCAACAACAATACCAATGGCAAAAAGAAAGAGAAGAAGATGAAAAATTGAATGCTATCCTGAGATACACACGAGATACATTTAAACGGTTTGATTTGGAGGAAATAGAGATTTACCAAATATGCGAATCTGTCCGCTATTTTGCAATTAACCGTCAAGTGCTTTCTGCAACCGAAATTCATATCAAGAAGCGCACGTCCCTCACTCAAATCTCGTTGAAGAACTTTGCTTGGAATATCGCTTTTCAATATAATATAGGTAGAGATATGACTACATCATTTGTAATGGCGACATTTGCAGAGTGGTTTGCCAATTCCACATTTGATACTGTTAGAAAGAATCTGCGTACAACCACAGGACGGCATAAGATTGAAATAGACGAAAATATTTTGGCAAAGTACAATGTGCAGACCCATTAGCAAAATTAAATTTATGCATGTTTCGCATAATAAGATTAGGCCAACCCCTTATCATATATGACATTCAATAGTTCGTTTGCTAGTTTGGTATCTGAAATTTTAATGATACTGTCTTCTTCTGTTGAATATCCAAGAACATTAACACTACCATACCAGATGGCCGTTTTATCAATGATACAGGCGCATAACGATAGTTTTGGAACAATCCTTATGAATAACCCTTGATTCTTTAGATACTCGGTTTGTTCGTTCTCGGTTGTTGTAAAAATAGCAACATCAATACCATTTGCCTGAAGTTCAAGCAAGTTTTTTATAAGCGCGTTCCGCTCTACACGGTAAAGTCTTGGAGATGATATTACAACAGATTGATTTGAGCTTTTCAATTCTTGAACAATGGGATAACGGAACGTATTCCCATTGAAGATTTGCCCTTCACACGATGATAAATGCAAGTCCTCAGTCGCATCAAATAAAGTCGATACTTCTTTCGTAAGAACACGATAACCAATGGCTGAATATCCCTTTAGCCGTTTACGATACATACTTTCGCACACAGGTTCGTGTATGTCAATATAATCATAAATGCGAACATCTGTTTTACCTTCATTCTCTCTATGCAATCGACCTGCATATTGGGCAACCAATCCTTTCCACGAAATAGGAAGAGCAAGAAATAGTGTATCAAGCCTTGGATAATCAAAGCCCTCTCCTACATATTTTCCTGTAGCGACTATTACAAGAGGAGCGTCCCGTGGAATATCCTGTAGTTTTTGTATAATTTCACGTTTATGTTTGCTCGTACCCTCTCCTGTAAGTTTTATAACATTAGCTACTTGTGGTTCAAGCATTTTCGTAATCAACTCGACATGAGAAGTTCTACTTGTCAGTATAATTGGTGTACGACCTGAGGCTACTGCGTTAAGAACATCTTCTATGATGAGATTATTTCGCATCTCAGATTCCGCAAGTGATTGTGAGAGTGCCGTAAATGTATGTTTGTCGTCTGTAACGGGTCGATACGAAGTAAACCTCGGCACAAGATAACGTTGAAACGATTGTTTTTGTATCTGTGCCTTAGCATCAACTGAAAATCGAATCGGGCCACATTGCATAAAAATAATTGGCTGTAGTCCGTCTTTGCGAATTGGAGTGGCAGTAAGCCCATAAACATAATGAGCCGTAACGTGTTTTAGAACATTTTCAAAAGTTATTGAAGATACATGATGACATTCATCAACAATAACCATTCCGTAATCTTGTACAAAAGACTTGACTTCACCATCTTCAAAGCAAGATTGCATAAGAGCCACATCAACAACTCCATGCAATGTATTTGAAGTTGAATCAAGACTTCCGACTGGAGAAAAGACTTTCTTTCTACCACGTTTCTTAGGTACGTTATCCTCTATGAAATCAATATCAAGAAATTCAGAAAGGCGTTCGTGCCATTGCATAAGCAATGCTTTAGAATGTACCAAGATAAGTGTATTTATCTTTCTTTGGGCAATCAATGCTGCCGCTGTAACAGTCTTTCCAAAAGCGGTTGTTGCCGACAATACTCCATTTGTATGGGGCATAAGTGAATTAATGGCTTCTAACTGCTCATCACGTTCTTTACCCTTAAAGGCTATCGCAATAGATTTGCCATGGTTGGTTTTATCAATTATTTCATAATCAATACTTAGAGAAGACAACATGGCTATTATAGCCTCTTCGCACCCCCGAGGCATAACAAGAAACTCATCATTGAAATCAGCGCGACAGATAATGCGTGGAATGTTATATGTTGAAATACGCATTGCCTGCTTACTGTAAAAATCAGGATTCTTGAAGGCGGCAAATCGCTTCAACTGATTAATCACCTTGCTGGAAATTGAACTTAATGGGATATAAATATTGTCGGATTTGTTGATTTTAAGTTTACTATCAAAGTCTGTCCGTGCGACTTCTTGTACAATAGGTATTTCCCAAGGCTTTGCTTCCGAAGATGTGGCTAATGCTCCAAAATCCTCTTGTTGATGTTCAACCAACAATCTATCCACGACACATTCGTCAATTCTCTTGACATTGTACAAATATGCCCATTGGTCTTTGAATGGAAGAAATTTATCATCAACAAAAACGCTGTTTCCCACTTTTCTTGCTCCACCTTGTAATGGTAGTGCTATTAGATTTCCAAATCCTCCTTCCGGTATTCTATCTTGGTTTGGAAAGAAACGGTCGTATGAATCAAAAGAAATTCTTCCATTCCGCTTCATAGCTTCCGTAAGAATGATATTACCAAACCGTCTCACTTTAATAGCTGGAATCGCATCAGTGAAGAAGACCCATACATGTGCTCCATTTCCAGACCTTGAACGCTCAATGCTACATGGGACATTCCAATCTCGACAAACAGAAACGAATGCCAACACATCATCCTTATATCCGTGAGTGCAGTTTTTGTCATCAAAATCAGCGCACAGAAAAGAGCATTTATTATCCGGAGTGATGACATACAGGCCGATAACATCACATCCGTTTTCGTCTTTACCTTCCAAATGACGATATATGTCTTGGTTTGTCAATGACGCAAAATTACGGTTGGGACATTCCGTACATTTATGTTTTTTCTTGTCGCATATTCCTCTACGCCATTCGTTGATACAGACTGGTTGATAGCCACCTTTTTCTGTGGTTTTGCTGAACCATCGTCGTGCAAATACATCATCCCTTCCTTTGAAAAAGCTATGGAATAATTCTATTTTCTCATCAAGAGAGAAATATACAGGAGGAAATGAGATAGAAGAGAATACTGATTCCTCATCCATTCTGTTTGTAGTAGAATAGGCAATGCCGTATTGCCGAAGGATTGATTTCAATTCTTCGTTTTCCGCAAGAAGGCTGTCGTATTTTCTGACAAGTGTGTCGTATTTCTCCTTAAAGTTATCCATCATACGCTTAGAGATTCTTTTGACACTTACAAAAATACGAAAAAGGACCCAGACTATTGAATATAATTCACTATATTTGCAGAATAAAATTACATCTAAGAATGAAGCTAAATAGAATAAAGGCAGTCTTGACAGACAAAGGTATCTCGCAGACATGGCTAGCCAAACAACTTGACAAAAGTTTTAGCATGGTTAATGCCTATGCTTGTAATAGAATCCAGCCCAATTTGGATACGTTACAGCAGATTGCGGAAATACTTCAAGTGGATTTAAAAGAATTGATAACGGACAAAAACGAACGTCAATAGCGTTTGTCGTTATCAATTATTTTTACACTACAACTTCTGATAATATAAAAATATAGGAATATATGACACCGGAAGAAAAAGCTCGAATTAAAATTGACCAATGGCTGACCGAAGCCGGTTGGAAAGTTATAAACCGAGAAGAATATGAACCGACTTGTACGGCTGTAGCCATAAGGGAAGGATTGCTAAAAGGTAATCTTGAAGCCGATTATTTCCTTTTTATAAATGGAAAGGCTGTTGGTGTGCTTGAAGCCAAGCGTGAAGAAACGGACGCTTTCTCGGCAAAAGTGTGTGAGCAAGCTGCACTATATGCTAAAAGTGTACCCAATATCTACCAAACGTATCAGAAGCCATTACCCTTTATCTTTACCTCCAACGGCAAGGAATTATATTTCTGTGATTTTCGCGAAAAGGATGCTTGTTTCATCCAAATAATGACTATACCCACACCGCACGAACTGGTTAAGAAGTTGGGAATAAATGATTATTTTGCCGGACTACCTACTCTGCGCAAAAAAGGGTTGCGTAATTGCCAATATGAAGCCGTTACAGAACTGGAGAAAAGTTTTCGCACAGGTCAAAATCGTGCATTGATGGTTCTTGCCACAGGTGCAGGTAAAACATATACGGCTTGCCTTGCTGCATATCGTATGTTGTCATACACTCCTATGCGCAGAATCTTGTTCCTTGTGGATAGGAACAATCTTGGAAAACAAGCTGAAGGAGAGTTTGGCACATTCCGATTGACTGAAAACGGTGATGCTTTCAACACAATATTCACTGTCAACCGTCTTCGTTCTGCTTCCATTCCTGCTGATAGCAATGTAGTTATATCAACCATACAACGCCTTTTCTCTTTCTTGAAAGGAGAAGCCATAGAAGATACGGATGATGATGACGACAACGAACTAACGGAAGAAGTCGCCTTGCCTGATAATCCGAATTTGCCCCACGATTACTTTGACATGATTATCATAGATGAGTGCCACCGCTCTATCTATGGAAACTGGCGCAAGGTACTCGAATACTTTGACACGGCAAAACTAGTGGGACTGACGGCAACCCCTATTCCAGAAACAATAGCATTCTTCAATAACAATCGTATCGTCAACTATACTTTGGAAAAGAGTATTGTGGACGGTGTAAATGTGGATTGCCGTGTATATCGCATCAAGACAGAAGCTACCGAAAACGGTGGAGCTATATTGGAAGGAGAAAAAGTAAAAGAGGAGACTCGCTATACAGGAGAGATAAAAACAATCAGCAACAAAGAGACAAAGACCTACACCAATAAAGAACTGAACCGAAGCATTATCAACCCGGCACAAATCAAACTAATACTCTCCACTTATCGTGATGCGGTCTATACCGAGATGTTCAACGACCCACAGCGTGAACCAAATATGGACTATCTGCCCAAGACTTTGATATTTGCTCTCAACGAAGCCCATGCCACCAACATAGTGCAGATAGCGAAAGAAGTGTTTGGACGTACTGATGACCGTTTCGTTCAGAAAATCACTTATTCGGCAGGAGATAGCAATGAACTGATACGACAATTCCGAAACGATAAGGATTTCCGTATTGCCGTGACTTGCACATTGGTTGCAACAGGTACGGACGTAAAACCGCTGGAGGTGGTGATGTTTATGCGTGATGTAGAGTCCCAATCTCTTTATGTTCAGATGAAAGGTCGTGGCGTGCGTACCATCGGAGATGAGCAGCTACGCAATGTTACTCCAAATGCCTTTAGCAAGGATTGCTTTTACTTGGTGGATGCTGTGGGTGTTACAGAACACGAAAAGACTGTCCCTACAGCAACTGATGAGCCTACGACAAAGACCATTACCCTCAAAGAATTATTGGAACGGATTAGTCATGGTTATATCCCCGATGAATATCTGAAACGGCTTGCAGCAACACTTGCCCGAATCTATAACAGAGCTGATAATTCTCAACGAAAAGAGTTTGAGAACTTGGCTCACGGTGATATGAAGGAATTGTCGGCAAGAATCTACACTGCGCTTGAAAACGACACACTTCCTCCTTTTATAAATGCAAATGAACCCAATAGCGAACGCAAAGGATTGGTTTCTCCACTTGCAAATCATGCGGATGCCAGAAGATATTTGCTTATCCTTGCTGCCGGATTTGTCAATACATTGATGCCGGGCGAGGACACGCTTATCTCAAAAGGTTTCTCCGTAGAAGAAGCAAAAAGTACGACGGAGGCATTCGAGGAGTTCTGCAAAGAACATAGTGACGAGATAGAAGCTTTACGCATTATATATAATAATGAAGGAGAGCCAATCACTTATTCAATGTTGAAGGACTTGGAGAATAAACTCAAAATGGCGAATAACCATTTTACGTCCAAACAACTTTGGAACTCCTATGCCATAGTCAATCCAGCGGTTGTAAGACGTTCCACGACAAAGGAAGAAAGTGATGCCCTGACCAATATCATACAGTTGGTTCGTTTCGCTTACCATCAGATTGAAAAATTGGATAGCGTGGTTACCACCTCCAAGCAATACTTCAACTTGTGGCTGGGACAAACGCAACGTAACATAACAGACAAACAGCGAGAAGTAATCAGCCGCATTGTAGATTATATTGCATCCAATGGAGCTTGCACTATTAGAGACATCCGAGAGGACGATGCAACCCAAGCGGCTCAAATGATACGAGCCTTTGGTAATATGCAGAAGGCAGACGAGGCTTTGCACTCACTTTACACATTTGTAGTTTTAAGAAAATCAGCATAATATAATGGCAACAAATAACGCAACAGAGCAGTCGCTCACAAAAAAGGTTTGGAATTTGGCAACAACCCTTGCCGGACAAGGCATCGGCTTCACCGACTATATCACCCAACTGACCTATCTTCTGTTTTTGAAGATGGATGCCGAGAATGTAGAAATGTTTGGAGAGGAATCAGCTATACCCACCGGTTATCAGTGGATGGACTTAATCTCTCTTGACGGATTGGATCTGGTCAAGCAGTATGAAGATACGCTAAAGCAGCTCAGCGAACAAGAAAACCTAATTGGCACAATTTATACCAAAGCCCAAAACAAGATTGACAAGCCCGTTTATCTCAAAAAGGTTATCTCGATGATTGATGAAGAGCAGTGGCTCATCATGGATGGAGATGTAAAGGGTGCTATCTATGAAAGCATTTTGGAGAAGAATGGTCAGGATAAGAAGAGCGGAGCCGGGCAATACTTTACGCCTCGTCCATTGATTAAGGCAATGGTAGATTGCATCGCTCCACAAATGGGCGAAACGGTTTGTGATCCGGCTTGTGGTACTGGAGGTTTCCTGCTGACGGCATACGACTATATGAAAGATCAATCCGCCAACAAGGAAAAGCGTGACTTTCTGCGTAACAAAGCTTTGCATGGAGTAGACAATACACCATTAGTTGTAACGCTTGCTTCCATGAACCTCTATCTGCATGGTGTCGGTACAGACCGAAGCCCGATTGTATGCGAGGATTCTTTGGAGAAAGAGCCTTCCACGCTTGTTGATGTGATTCTTGCCAACCCTCCTTTCGGCACTCGTCCGGCAGGTTCGGTAGATATTAACCGTCCCGATTTCTATGTCGAGACAAAGAATAACCAGTTGAATTTCCTCCAGCACATGATGCTGATGCTCAAAACAGGAGGACGTGCTGCGGTGGTATTACCCGATAATGTTCTTTTTGAAGCCGGAGCAGGTGAAACTATCCGCAAACGCTTGTTACAGGATTTCAATCTTCACACCATCCTGCGCCTACCCACCGGTATTTTCTATGCTCAGGGAGTGAAAGCCAACGTATTGTTCTTTACAAAGGGGCAACCCACTAAAGAGGTTTGGTTCTATGACTATCGTACCGATGTGAAGCACACTTTGGCAACCAATAAATTGGAACGACATCACTTGGATGATTTCGTTTCCTGCTACAATTCCGGTAACTTAGCCGAACGAAAAGAAACATACGATGCCGAGAATAATCCACAAGGGCGTTGGCGCAAATATGCTGTGGACGAACTATTGGCTCGCGACAAAACCAGTCTCGACATCACTTGGATTCGTCAAGGTGGCGAAGTGGACGACCGCTCATTATCGGAACTAATGGATGAGATAAAGGAGAAAAGCGATACTATCAGCAATGCCGTGGCAGAGCTGCAAAAGTTATTGGCAAATATAGAGGAGGACTAAATTTTATGGGCAAAGACATCATCACAAACAATCAAGAAATAAACAACTTGTTTCAAAAAGTTGTTGACCTTATCACTCAGGCAAGGAAACGTGTGGCGACAACAGTCAATATCGCTGAAGTCTATACAAAATTCCATATTGGCCAATATATAGTAGAATATGAACAAAAGGGAGAGATTAGAGCTGAATACGGAAAGACTGTACTGAAAGAACTCTCTAAACGTCTGACTGACAGATTAGGAGACGGTTGGGGATATTCAACTTTAAAAAACATCAAACAGTTCTATTTAGTTTATGCGAAAAGGCTAAACACTGTCGAGCCAATTGAAAACAGCAAACTTAGGTTGCAAAATGAGGAAAGGAAATACGATCAAGATTTAGTGCAGGATAAAAAGGACAAACACTGTTTAGCCTTTTCAGAAGAATCATTTACTCTTTCGTGGTCACACTATCTAATATTGATGCGTATAACAGACCCAATGGCTCGAAGATTCTATGAAATTGAGTGCCGACAACAAGATTGGAGTGTGCGACAACTCAGCCGGCAAGTGGCATCTTCGCTTTACGAACGTCTTGCGCTCTCACGTAACAAAGACGAGGTGATGCGGTTGGCACAGGAGGGACAAACCCTTGAAAAGCCATCTGACATTATCAAGAACCCCATTACATTAGAGTTTCTTGGTCTAAAGCCTGATGCTGTATACTCGGAAACTAAACTAGAGAATGCCATTATCAGCAAGATGCAGCAATTCCTATTGGAACTTGGCAAGGGATTTCTTTTTGAGGCTCGTCAAAAGAGATTTACATTTGATGAACAACATTTCTATGTTGACTTAGTGTTCTACAATCGCTTGCTACAATGTTATGTGCTTATAGACTTGAAGATAGAGAGACTTACCCATCAAGACTTAGGACAGATGCAGATGTATGTCAATTATTACGATCGCCACGTCAAACAAGATTTTGAAAAGCCGACAATTGGCATCCTGCTGTGTAAGGAGAAAAACGATGCACTTGTGGAACTTACCTTACCCAAAGATGCCAATATATACGCCTCGGCATATCAGCTCTATCTCCCTAACAAAGCTCTATTGCAGGCCAAGGTAAAGGAGTGGATTGAAGAGTTTGAAGAGAGTGAAGAAGAGAAACAAATAAACAAAAACTAATTGTGCAACCAAGAACTGCACAAACTGTCCAACCAAAAATTGGACAAATAGATTAACTGGTATGGATACTAAGAAATTACGTCAAAAGATACTCGACCTTGCCATTCATGGTAAACTCGTCCCTCAAGACCCGAATGATGAGCCTGCATCTGTTCTCCTTGAACGTATCAAGGCAGAAAAGGAGCGACTGATAAAAGAGGGTAAAATTAAAAAGAGCAAAAAGTCTACAAAGGCTTCTGATACGCCCCATTATGAGAACGTACCGTTTGAGGTACCAAGTTCGTGGGTGTGGACAACTTTGGGAGAAATTAGTAATTATGGCGAATGTAATAATGTTTCCGTTGATAGCATAACCGATGACGACTGGGTTTTAGAACTTGAAGATTTAGAAAAGGATACAGCAAAAATCATTCAAACACTTTCTAGATCAAAAAGAAGTATTAAAGGAGTACGGCACAGATTCAACAAAGGAGATATCCTATACTCTAAATTACGCACATATCTGAATAAGGTCTTGGTCGCACCACAATCAGGATATTGTACAACTGAAATAATGCCATTCAATTCATACTGTAATGTTTCTTCATATTATCTTAATCATGTACTGCGTTCGGCATATTTTCTTGACTATACGCAACAATGTGGATATGGTGTTAAGATGCCACGCTTGAGTACAACAGATGCTTGTAATGGCATGATTCCATTGCCACCTCTTGCTGAGCAAAAGCGTATTGTGAAAGAAATTGAACACTGGTTCTCTTTGATTGACGTTATAGAAAGTGGAAAGGAAGATTTGCAGGCAACCATCAAGCAAGCCAAGAGTAAGATTCTTGACCTTGCCATTCACGGCAAACTCGTACCACAAGACCCAAACGATGAACCTGCCTCAGAACTGCTCAAACGCATCAACTCGAAGGCAGAAATCACTTGTGATAACGGGCATAAGTGGAAGTTGCCTCAAAGTTGGTGCTGGGCAAAAGGAAGACAAATCTTTTTGCCGATGAAATCTACCAAACCTCATAATGATGAATTTTTGTATATTGATATTGATTCAATTGATAACAAACGGCAGATAATTAATAAAATTAAAAGTATAAAAACAGCTAACGCACCGAGTCGAGCAAGCCGTTATACACAAAAGGGAGATGTTGTATTTTCAATGGTACGTCCTTATTTGCGTAATATTGCTAAAGTTAGTGTGGATGGCTGCATTGCGTCAACTGGTTTTTATGTATGTAGTCCCATTGATGACCTTAATTCCGAGTATTGTTATTACCTTATGATCTCTGATTATGTTGTAACAGGACTAAATCAATTTATGAAAGGCGATAATTCTCCATCCATAAACAAAAGTCATATAGATGAATGGTTATTTCCTTTGCCTCCATTCCCCGAGCAGCAACGTATCGTCCAAAAGATAGAGAAACTATTCTCCCTTCTTGACCATATTAAAAAGTCCTTAGAAGTGTAGTCAAATGCACTTCTAAGGATTATAACGTATTTACCAGTTTACAATCTTATCCACGATTTTTTGCTGTTCGCTGGCTGTTCGGCGGAGATAAATACGAGTGGTTTCTATACTCTCATGCCCCATGAGGTCAGCTAACAGAGCTATGTCATTGAAACGGTCAAGAAAATTCTTGGCAAAACGATGACGAAAAGAATGAGGGTAAACAACCTCTCGGTTCATTCCGTATTTTTCGGCAAAATGTTTGAGTTGGGATGCAATGCCACGAGTAGTAATCCGCTCGCCAAATCTGTTTAGGAAGATATAACCGGAACTTACACCTTTCTCTTTGAGCCATTTGGAGGCTTCCGTGCGTAATGTCTTGGGGATATACAGGCGGCGTATCTTACCGCCTTTGCTATAAAGGTCAAGATACCCTACTTGCACATGTTCCGCTTTGATTTGGAGAAGTTCGCTTACACGTGCCCCAGTAGCAGCCATAAACCAAACCACAAAATACCATTCATCATAGCCATCCGCTTTTAGCTGTGCTTTCAAAAATTTGTAATCGGCATCGCTGATTACGTTTTCCAGAAAGTTCTTCTGCTGAACCTTGACAAACTTTACTTTCAGTTTGTCCTGCTTTGTAAACTCCAAATACTTGTTGATGCCTTGCAGTCGCAAGTTTACCGTTTGTGGTCTGAAGTTCTCCACCAAGTAGCCTTTATAAGCCAACAGATTCTTCTTGTTCACTTCCTTATAGTGAGTAAGGAAATAGTTTACCGTCCACACATACGATGTCACGGTGTTCTTTGCCAAATTAGTTTTGGCAAGATGATTTTTGAATTTTGTTACCATATTACATTGATTAATAATGAGTATGGTAATAATATAAGGTATAGCTGTTATGATATGGGGTGGTTTGAAGCCAACCCATCATAATAAAATGGTTGGTTTATATCGGGCATTATCCGAACATACCTTTTGATATTCCTCGGAATTGGATATGGGTAGAACTCGGAAAGATTGGTAGATGGCAATCTGGAAGCACACCAAATAGATTGAATAAAGCTTATTATGGTGGCAATATACCATGGCTTAAAACAGGTGATTTAAATGATGGATACATCACACATATACCAGAATATATTACCGAAAAAGCTCTGAATGAAACATCTGTAAAATTGAATCCTATAGGCAGTGTACTAATAGCTATGTATGGTGCAACAATAGGGAAAATTGGTATATTGACATTTGCTGCCACAACAAATCAGGCTTGTTGTGCCTGTGATGTATTCGAAGGAATCGAGAAAGAATATCTTTTCTATTTTTTACTTTCTCACAAGGAAGAATTTATAAAATTAGGAGGAGGTGGAGCACAGCCTAACATATCAAAAGAAAAAATTGTTAGTACATACATTCCTTTGCCACCAAATGCAGAGCAAATACGAATAATCAAGACTATTCATCAATTCTTTGACCAATTAGATATAATCACGGAGAGTCTATAAACTTCCCGTGATTATATCCAGTTGCTGAAACGCACGGTTTATCGCATTCACTATTCTTTGTTGTTCCTTATAAGGAGGTATAGGTACTTCGATTGCCTTGAATAGTTTTTTATTCAAGTGAGGAATAGCAGAACCTACCTTGTTTTCTCGTAAAGTCTTACGATGTAAGTTGATAACTTGTAAAACATAATCCGTATTCATATTGTCGTTGATAGACAACAGTTTGAATGTGCTACCTTGATAACCCTCGATGGGAGTACGGAACACTTCACCAGAGTTTTCGCCATCTACCAATATCAATAGAGTATTAGCAGGAGTGTATCTTCCTGCTGTTAAAGTTTTTGTTTCTCGTTCACCACGTAGGTACTTGACATCAAGATTTACTCTTTCAATCTCACTTTGCCTTTCTCCATCAGTCAAGCTGCATAAAGTTTGCATAGGAGTAACTACCCATCCATTTGGCAAGTTCGGATAATGCCCGTTATCACAAGTGACTTCTGCCTTTGGATTGATGCGTTTGAGCAATTCAGAGGCAGGTTCGTCATTCGGGTCTTGCGGTACAAGTTTGCCATGAATGGCAAGGTCAAGAATCTTACTCTTGGCTTGCTTAATGGTGGTTTGCAAGTCATCTTTACCTCTTTCTATGATGTCAATCAAAGAGAACCAATGCTCAATTTCTTTCAAGATTCTTTGCTGTTCACTAATTGGTGGTAAAGGAATGTGGAAACCCTTCAATACATCAAATGGAGGAATGTTTTTAATAGCAGTACCCTTACTTTCCTTATATGCTTCTTCCTTAAGAATAAAGTCAAAGTAAAGAAGGTAAAACTGTTCTATCTCTCGGCTATAAAGTCTGATAAGCATTAAGGCTTGATTGATTATTCCTTCTTGACTATTCTGAGGCAATACATACGTTTCTCCAATAGTACCTGCACAACTTACGATAATATCATATGGTTGTATAGCAAATCCAATTAGTGAATCATATTTTTCTTTCGTTATAAAATATGAGCCAAGGGTATTATCCTTTTGTATGGCATTCTTTTGTTCATATACTTTGTATGTATCATTACTTTTGGGAACAAACATAGCTTTAGTTAGACTACTTCCGAATGGGCCTTTTTTGTAAAAAGCCAAATCTCCCAATGTACACCATACCCACGAACCTGGCACCTCAAATGGCACCTGCTCATAATGGGGCGTATGTATTGTACATAATGAGTTAAAAACATTTAATGTGTTGCAACTTTAGTTTTTAATTACAGCACATCAAATAGGACGTTTATCTTCTCCTATAACTTTTCTTTTTATTCTGAATCTTAACCATTCCTATCGCAAACATCAGACACCTTCTTCGATAGGCTTCTTCCTCTTCATCGGGTTGACGACCATCCCATCGGATATCAGATGAAGAGTCACCTCCTCCAGAAGATACACTGATAGGAGTTCCACCTGCTAAAGCATCCGCTATGGCGAATATCTTTGACCGGAGTGATGGATTCGACAGTTGGTCAAGTATGGTGTCCAATATTGATTTTAACTCATCGTTGTTCTTTGAAAGTTGTTCGACATCCCTTTTTAACCGATAAAATTCCCCATACTCTGCCAATACATTTTGCTGTGCAGTCTTCACTTGTCTCTCCGCTTCATTTCTATAGAGAGCCTCTATTTGGCGGACGATCGAATTGAAACGCTTGGCTATTTCCTGATTCTGTTTCTCAATCCATTTGTCCGTAATAAACAGAGGATATTTCCCCGAAATACAAGGTGGATCAAAATCAATTTTGTAGTTTCTGAAAGGCTGTATTACAGAGCCAGCTTTTTCAAGGTCTTGGGTCAGTTTGTTCAATTCCTGCTCTTTTGTATGGAGTTTGTCAGCCTTGTCTTCAAGTTTGGATTGGTATTCTGAAATCTGTTTCTGTATATCCGCCTTTTGAAATTTGTATTCTTCAAGAGCTATTTTACCGGAAGCCAGTTCCTTGTCAATCTGTTCAAGTTGAGATTTAGACTTGAATATTTGCGATTCCAGTCTGTGTATCATAGTCTGTAATCCCTTAACCGCTTTCTCCGCCTGTTTTGCCTCTTTTGATAGCTTACGAATATAATCGCGTTTGTTCAAATGCTGCACATTGCGCCCATATATGCTGTCTCCTCGTTCAAGTCCGTATTTACTTCCGACCTCCTCATACAGCGATGTGTGCATTTCTTTCAATATCTGCCCATATTCAAACCTGTTCTTTCCGAACTTTGCAGACCACATGACACACTCACGACCGCTTTTAGGCCGGATACCGACTGGCACAACTAAAGCATGAATATGCGGGCTGCTCTCGTCAAGGTGAACCTGAAAGCCGACAATGTTTTCCTGACCATATCTTCGGGAACACCAATCATAAACATCCTTCGCCCAAAGTTCTATTTCCTCGCAGCGGTGCAGATGGCTGTTGTCTGATCCTTTCTCTAAATTGACGGTCTGATTGCCAAAAGCCATCTCAAGTGTACGTTCATGATTGCCGCCAAAGACAAATTTGGCGCAACAGTTCGGTTGAATCTTACTGTCCGGTTTGAATGGCTTCCAACCTAATTCCAACAATCGTTCCTGCAAACGGAGTTCAAGAGACTTCTCTTGATACCCCAACGGATGTATTTTGCCATCGGGACCAATCTCAAAATTCAGCCTCATTCTGGTCTTGTCATAATTGTTGGTAGGGTCTTGATTTTTACAATCGACCTTATCTTCGTTCCAACGCCTTTCGTTCTCGTTGGCTTCTGATGTGCCAAATGATTTGGCAGCTTCAACGTGCATTGCTTGTTTTATATCAGTATTCATAATCTCGTTTTTATACGTATTTCTAATAATTGGAGCTTGCTCCTGTGCCTATTCACATAGTGTGGCAGTAGCCGGATTTTATTGCTATCAGGCAAAAAGTCCTTATTGTGTTATGGACTTTCTATAAGTGACCGGAACAAGTTCCTTCGTTATTCAATAAGTTCTAACCCCAATTCATCAATGAGCGTCTGCAAAACCGGATTGCGCTGTATCATCTTTGAAAGAATCATTTGTGGTGTATCGGTCATCAAGAGGAAATCGGCAATGTCCAATCCTTTCTTTCGTTGTTCATCAGTAGCGCATTGTTCTAATGTGTCACTCATTATAACCTTTGAGCAAACGGAGAAGAGCATAGCCATCTTGGATTGCCAAATCTCTTTTGCTCCTAAGTCCGGACACAACATTACCGTCCGACCTTTTAATACACCAACCGCATCTGCTTTGAAGCAGCCGTGCATTCCACCAGTAGCCAGCCATATAAATTCCGGCATATAATGAGTGGCTATCAAAGCAGACTTCTCACTCTCTACTATAGCAATCGGTTTGGCAGGATTATCAGACAACAGATGCTCACCAAACAAACATTGCTTTAGATTGTAGTCGACAAGGTTCAACTCGGTATGTACCCAACTTACATAACTTCTCGGCTCTTTTGTCCGATGTCCTGTTGTTGAATCATACAACATTATCTTTCCGGTTCGCACGTAGCCTTGCCTATCAATCTGCCAGTAGACAGTAGAGCCGCCCCATTTTTTTGATGTGCCAACACGATATAAATGGAATATTCGCTTTGTTTCATCCTTGCCCAATATACCTACCAGATAAATGTACAAAGGATTCATTGTGTAATTGGTAAGTGTTCGCTCCATTAGTTCTTTATCAATAAAGGAAGTAGGTGGCAATGAATGTGGCTGTGGCTTAGCATGTTCAATGCCATAATTGGAACCTTTTTCTATCAGCGTTGGATTATCCTTGAAATAATCAGAGGGCGTATAATGGTATTTGCACGACTGCTCATGGTCGCATCTGCCTACATAGTCAGGAAACGAAACTTCCCCTTGAGTATCAACGTAACGTATAAAACATTGTTTCTTTCCACACTGAGGACATGAAAGTTTAGAGCCTCGCTTATATTTTTGAAGGGTAAATCGGTATTCATTCATGCTTGATATTTTTTATAATTGCAGTCCGTGCAGTTTGCAGTTCTTGCAGTTTTGCAGGAAAACGGATGATACGAAAGTGCAAACTGCAACAACTGCAAGATGCAATGGGGATAGGTTATTGCAGTTTCTCATATTCCCCTCTCTTAATTTTCTTGATTATCTTATTCGTGGTAAGGCTGACCAAAGAATACATTACAGAGCGTTCGGAAAGCCCCACTTCTTTTCCTGCTTGAATGGCATCGGCAGTTGTGAATGTTGCAGAAAGACAATCAAGCAATTCTTTCTTTTGTGGTTCAATGCCCTCTACCAACATATATTTCTGAATGTCGGCATAACAACTTTCAAAGTAATCGCTTAATGCAATAGCTGATTTGATTGAATCGATGTCCACAAAATCTTTATGAACCTCACCACAAGCCCAGCGGAAGATTTGCATAACCAAAGCCAATCGTGCTGTAATCATCGGAGCTTTCATTATTCTGCTATCCACCAAGCCGTCATCTTGGATTTGATTGACTGCATGAATAGCATCATTGCGCCAATTGGTAAAATAGGCTTTTGCTTCCGAAGAAAAGTCCAAAATGTCAGGAACTATTTCGCCATCCTCATTTACTATAAAAGGCAAACTCATCACTTTGTTGATGATATTTTCCCACATAGACGAGTATTTGTCAAAAGTGGTAAAAGCGTTTTCTTCATCTTGCCAATCTGATATTTCCTGTGAAGACGGATAAACAAAAATTATTCTATCAATCAACCCATTGTCCTTATAGCCTTTATCTGTAAGTTCGTGCATTCGGGTGGTCTGCATCGTACCTACCATATTTATAAAAGGATGCTCTATGTGAATAGGTATGGGCATACTGCATCTGGAAATGTCTAAAGGTTTTCCGCTGAATGCAGTCAATAACTGTTCAATAAGTTGCCCTTTGCTGTATTGATTCACAGCATTGAACATTCCCATAATTTCATCCACATATACCACAATACCACGCTGGTTGTCATCAAGCGCACGCATTAAAGCTTCTGGGGTAAAGTCGGATATTATGGTTCTTCGCAAAATCGGTTTTTCTGGCAATGGAGTGCAATTTTCCTTCTTCCCTTTGTTGTCCTCTACCATATTATTATATTGCTCCATATCAGACTTGAATTGTTTGACAGCTTTGGCATCATGCTTGCGAATTGGGCGAAAAGCAAAGTCTAACGGGGGAGTTTTGCCCATTCCGGGGCGGCCAACCAATATCATATAGAGGGCAGGATTACTTATCCAGCCACCACGAATACGGATATTGACAGCATTACCGATGGCTGTTGAAATTGCCGCCAAAAGAGAAGCCATCATATATTCAATGGAATAATTCTCTTGTCGTGCCAATGCCAATACCATATCCTGAATTTTAGCAGGAAAAGCATTCAAAGGAATCTTGTCTTCAAGTATCCCTCCAAATTCCATTCTGATTGCATTGCATAAATCGAGTGAATCCATTAGAATCGGTTGTTTCTTTTAGACTTTATGAATCGGGCAGCTTCGTCCTCCAAGTCTTTTTCGGACTTTACCTTGCCATCTCGAAGCCACGCATCAATCTCCGATTTTAGAAACATGATACGTTTACCTCTTTTATGAAATGGGATTTGGTGGCAGCTTGTCCATCCATACTGTTTGCTCTGCCGGATGACTGGGAATATAATCGCACAACTCCTTTAAGTTCATCCATTGCTCGGTTGGAATACTCGGACTTTGAGTGTTGAGACCGTCAATCTTAGAATCCAGTTCATTCAATTTATCCATCATCCACGACATTGCCTTGGGTAAATCTTCAAAAGTAATGTTCTTTTCACTCATACTGCTATCTGATTTATGTTTGATTTTTCGGCAAAGTAATCGTGATTTAGCATACTGATTTTATGATGGACTGTGTCACATAAAGAAACAGCAGCGAAACAGAAATACCATAAGGAATATGTATTGATTATCAATGCAAATGATGAAAAACGTCAGTAGTAGTTTTTTATGGTAATGTACCCAATCATAAGGAAATCATTAGGTGGTCATAATAACAGCTCATAGGTAAAAACAAAAAGCCACCCACGCAGAATCTACGCAGATGGCTATGCCTATCAAGTGGGACAACACTTTTATTCCGTTTGTGATAAAGCTAATTTGATAGTTTCTGTTGCTTTCTCCTTTTTCTCATCTACAACCTTGGCATACACTTGAGTGGTTCGTACATTGGTATGCCCCAACATTTTGCTAACGGTATAAATGTCCGTTCCTCCAGCCAGTTGAAGGGTAGCGTAGCTGTGCCTAAAGCAATGGAAGGTAATGTGCTTGGTAATTCCGGCAGCTTCAACCCATTTTTTAACAGGGCGATTTATCCATGATGGGTCAGGTAATCCGGCAAACACTAATAATTCTCCTTCTTTTTGCTCTCCGCAAAGATTATATGCTTGCTCTGAAATTGGCATATACTCAACACCTTTTGTCTTTTGTTGCGTAAAGTTCAGCCGATAACCACCATTGAATTGTTCCACCTCCGACCATTTCAATTTCTGAATGTCGCAATGTCGGATTCCTGTTAATGCTGAAAAGAGTGCGGCTCGTTTCAATAATGGGTCACACGGAGTTTGTGCCAGTCGGTTCAACTCTTCTATTGTCAGGTATTCTCTGCGACTCTCCCTTTCCTGAATGCCTTTGACTTTCGCTGCAATATCAATAGTCAGATAGCCATCTATAAAGGCTTGTTTCAATCCTGCCTTGAAAATTGAGAAGTATGTTGATGCTGTATTTTGAGAAATTGTACCTCGTTTAGTACCACCTTGCGGTGCGTTCATTATGAATTGACGGAACGATTCAACCAGCTTTAAGTCTATCTGCGAAAAGAGAATGGTATCACTTTTTGCAAATATCTTCAGTAACTCATGTACTCGCCTCCAATTGACAATAATAGAATCGGAACTATGGGCATGTCTTGTTCGTTGCACATGGTCGAAGTACTCAATAAAATTACTTCGGGAGCGTTCCAACTGCTCCGCCTGTTCTGCATCGGTATCGGCATATAAAGCTGCATTGTCGTATTCCTTTTGTCTTAGGCTTCTGACTTTATCGGCATAGATACATGATTCTTGGTCTAATTGCGACTTGCATTGAATAACACCGTTTAAATCTCGCTTCGGCTTATAAGTGGTTTTGCCTTCGGCATTAGTCCTTGCATTGCGTGACTTATCCCAAATAGGTGTTGTAATGGTACGATTGAGATATTCACGCACTCTTTGTGGCGTATGTTTTCCAGATTGGAATACAGGATAAGATTCCACATAAAGATACCATTCATCACGATATTCAGACTTGCGGAGCTTTACCGACACACGTGTATTAACTAATGCTTTCTTCATCGCTTCATATCCTTGACATAGTAATTACTTTCACTTAGATTGTTTAATCATATTGCATATAGCTTCTGACAAATCTTGATCAGAATTATCTTTCCCCCAAATACTCCAGAAAGGAACTGTTTGACTTGATGGTTTGATTGAAGGTTCATTTATTTTTACTCTAGACGGTAATAATGTAGCATCACCAACAATAATTGCTTCTGCGATGTCAAGCAAAGAAAGATTGTCGGCAATATTACCAAGATTATCTGGTAGTAGTCGTTTAATCACATTTTGATCATCCACATTTGTAAGTCGAAGACTAATAAAATTATTACATTGGCTTAGTACTGTACGATTTACTTCTGAAGGTCTTTGACTGATTATCACAAGACCAACTCCATATTTTCGTCCTTCCTTCGCTATTCGTTCAAAACTTTTCAAACCTATTTCTGCAACAGCATCTTGTGAAATAGATTGCTGAACATATAAGTGTGCTTCATCACATAATAGTGCTATTGGATGACGATGTTCCATTGAACTCCATTGTTGAACAGTAAATACAATTCTTGCCAATAGACCAATTACTAAAGGAAGTACATCTGATGGTACTTCTGACATATCTATAACCTTGACCCCACCATCAGCCTTCATCAGAACTCTGGCGAAATCTTTGAGCCAATTTTGCGATTTTTCTTCTGTTTGTAAACTGAACATAAATCCCATTCTCTTATCTGAAAGTTTATTCTCCAGTCTTTGATTGAACCGTGTTAACTTCCCATTGTATGGGCCTAGCTTTTCAGAACCGGCTCTTGCACCAGGTACCATTTCTTCGTCTTTGGACTTTAGCCGAGTTAACACTGTTTGCAAGTCGTAAGCTACGGGACTATCAACAGTAATCAGATGTTCATATATTGTTCCTTCTACACCTTTTTCTTTTTCGGCAAGAACTTCACGAGAGAATATCATTGCTTGATTTGGTGCATTTTGGTCACTACGATCTAATAACAATGCCTGCATTTCCTCATAATTTAAGAGCCAATAGGGTACCATAAGTATATTGTTGTTGAGTTTTTCAGAGGTAGCCAAATCTCCTGGTGTTGCAATTTTATATTGTTTGATGCCATCTATTTTGAAATCAGTAGAGGAGTATTCTCCGTGGATATCAAACAAAATTGCATTAGAATGTTTTAATTTAGCCATTTGTTCAACAATACATGCAACACAAAAAGATTTACCACTCCCTGTAGAACCCACAATAGCAGCATGTCGTTGAAATAGTTTATCTCCATCCATATATGCTATAGAACTTTCATCCATTGTATATTTCCCTATTGCAAGAGGACTGATGGAAGTCGCTAATTTGTTGGATATTGTTTGCATGAGGTCTGTGAGACGTGTTCCTTCAATCTTATAACATAAGGCACTTATAGATGGAACTGCACTAACGTTTCTTCTGAACACGTTACTTTGCTCTCCAGCTTTGTCCATAAATTCACCCACAAAAACTAACCTAACTTGGTTAAATGCCGAAGAAGTATCTTCTTCATCCTCGTCATCATTCAAAGTCATATCAGTAGCCTTGCGATAGATTTTTACTATCATTGCTATAATGTAACGACCAGATTTCGGACTTTGAATAGCTATAAGTTGATTAATTTGTAACTGGGACAGAACATCGTCAGAATCTATAATGGCTGTTGCCATACCTGTGTCTACACTATTTATTGAGCCTATTGACTCACCTTTATCATATCTTAATACTATACTTTCCATTTTTTATATTTCCATTAATCCTTCTATAGTCCAATATATTTTGTCATCAACAATTATAGAATCACTATTTGTATGAAAAACAGTACCCTTAGCACCATCACTACAAATAGCGATATAATCATATCCTTTATCTATTACATTTTCTTTTATTGAATTTGTAATTTCTTTGGTAACAATCAGTATTTTTGCCTTTCTCTTTTTGGCATATTTAAGCAACATTTCTTGAACATGTTTGTCATTAAAACCATAACCAATACAAACATAGTTTTGGGCACTTTCAAAGATTTTGTCCACAGCTGATAAAAGTTGTCTATGTGGTTCCTCTTGAGTACGTTCGTATTTATTAGTTCCTGGAGTTACGATACATGGTGTAAACCCTAATGGAATATTGACAGAATTGGGGATATTGCAAATGATTCCATCTCTCCTATACCAGTCTAGGGAACCGTGAACTTTCAAGATATTAATAAATCCAGTATAATCAGCCTCCGGCTTTTTAGGATTTAGCATAATATTATCTTTTAACTTTCCCATCAGTCCGTGAGTAAAACCTATATTAATGTAAGCGTCAGTTTGACAAGCTGCATACTCGGCAATCCTATCATAATTGGTTGAGATTACATTTAGCGTTTTATTCGGATCTCCATATATAATATAATCAAATAGTTGTCTTAGATTAATATCTTCTCCACTTATAAACCTTTCATAGACTTTTGCATCGGATTCAATAATAACCTTCCAGACAATATTTACTATATCTGCTTCAACAATTTCAGGAACCTTAACATCCAGCAATGCAGCTTCCAAACCTACACCTGAATCTAAAAGCTTTATGAAATCACTAACGACATCATTAGTAGCTGTATCATAATATGGATTTGATTTAAAGAAGTTTTTTAACTCATTTGCTAAAACACCCATTCCTGGTATGCCATAGGAAACAGATGCTCCACTTCCCAATACAATTACAGGATTGGAACTTCGTATGTTTTGAATATCTTGAAATATGTCTTTCTTTTCCATATTCATTAAAAACATTTATTTGATAAAAATCTCAATTAAAGTACTACGTTGTATGCATTTATGCGAATTTCTATCGTTGTGCAATTACTTAGTTGAGATATTTAATCGATACTCATGTACTAATGCTTTCTTCATCGCTTCACACCTTTATATAGATTATCAATTTCTTTCTTTGGTACATAAACAAAGTTACCTATCTGTCTGGTAGGAATGGAATACTTGCGTATATGAAGGTAAACAGTGCTTTCATTCACAAGAAACTTTTCTGTGATTTCGCCAATAGTATAACAGTCCTTTGGCTCCAGACTATACAGCTTGGCAATAGGCTTTGGCTTTGTGAGAGTTTTCTTTCGGAGAGGATAGAGTTTCATCAATTCTTCTTTTGATAGTAAAGTCTGCCTTTCTCCGGCATTCACACTTGGGATTGTACCCTTACGAATTAAACGATAAAGAGTTTCCTTGCTTATGCCAAACAAAGCGTATGCTTCAGGAACTGTGATATACTCTTTGGACTTGGGTATCTTCTTAACCACTTCGTCCAACCTTTGCAATCTCTGTTCTTCATCCTTACGCCTTTTCCACGCAATCTTGGAACATTTGGGAGTGCAATACCACGATTCAATGGTTTTAGCTACAAAGGTTTCTCCACAAACCTTGCATTGACGTGTTATTTCAAATTTTGCTGCTGGCATAACCTACATTTTACTTATATTCTTCATTCTCAATACCGCTGTTTTTATAGATGTCACATTATCTACTTTTAAGTGTCGGTACAATTATGGTACAAATATATAATAAAAATCCGAATAACAAGCAAAGTCAAGGAAAAGTGATATAAAAAGAAATAGGGCATAACTCATTGAGTTACACCCTGCATTCCTATTTTTAGTTATCGTTGTTTATCGCAACTTATTTCACTTCCTCAAAATCAGCATCCTGTACATTGTCATTGTTCTTGCTTGAACCCTGACCTGCATTGTTATTTGCCTGACCTGCGTTAGGACCAGCCTGAGCACCACCTGTCTGAGCGTACATTTCAGCACTTGCGGCCTGGAATGCAGCCTGAAGTTCTGCGCTTGCAGCATCGATACCAGCCAAATCCTGAGCCTTGTGAGCGTCTTTCAGTTTCTGAAGAGCAGCTTCGATAGGAGCTTTCTTGTCAGCCGGAATCTTATCGCCAAGGTCTTTCAACTGATTTTCTGTAGAGAAAATCAAGCTGTCTGCCTGGTTCAACTTGTCGATGCGTTCCTTTTCTTTCTTATCAGCTTCTGCATTAGCTTCAGCTTCAGCTTTCATACGGTCGATTTCTTCCTTGCTCAAACCAGATGAAGCTTCGATACGGATAGCTTGTTCCTTACCTGTAGCCTTATCCTTAGCAGAAACCTTCAAGATACCGTTGGCATCGATATCGAAAGTTACTTCAATCTGAGGTACACCACGACGAGCCGGAGCGATACCTGTCAGGTTAAACTGACCGATTGACTTGTTCTGAGCAGCCATCGGACGTTCACCCTGCAATACGTGGATGGTAACTTCTGTCTGGTTATCAGCTGCAGTAGAGAACACTTCGCTCTTCTTGCACGGAATGGTTGTGTTGGCATCAATCAACTTGGTCATTACACCACCCATTGTTTCGATACCCAGTGTCAACGGAGTGACATCCAGCAATACGATGTTACCTACACCAGCTTCCTTGTTCAATACGGCACCCTGGATACAAGCACCTACGGCTACTACCTCGTCCGGATTTACACCCTTAGAAGGAACTTTACCGAAGAAGTCTTCTACCAGTTTCTGTACAGCCGGGATACGTGAAGAACCACCTACCAGGATTACTTCGTCGATATCAGAGTTGTTCAAACCTGCATCGCTCATTGCTTTCTTACAAGGTTCAAGACAAGCCTGAATCAAGTTGTGAGCAAGCTGTTCGAATTTAGCACGAGTCAAAGTCTTAACTAAGTGTTTAGGCACACCAGCTACCGGCATGATGTACGGCAAGTTAATTTCAGTAGAAGTTGAAGAAGACAATTCAATTTTTGCCTTTTCAGCAGCTTCCTTCAAACGTTGCATAGCCATCGGGTCAGTAATCAGGTCAGCACCTTCGTCATTCTTGAATTCCTGTACCAACCAGTCGATGATAACCTGGTCGAAGTCATCACCACCCAGGTGAGTATCACCGTTAGTTGACAATACTTCGAATACACCGCCACCGAATTCCAGGATAGAGATATCGAATGTACCACCACCAAGGTCGAATACGGCTACCTTCATATCTTTGTTAGCCTTATCTACACCGTAAGCCAATGCAGCTGCAGTCGGTTCGTTCACGATACGTTTTACATCCAGACCAGCAATCTGACCAGCTTCCTTCGTAGCCTGACGCTGAGAGTCAGAGAAGTATGCCGGAACGGTGATGACAGCTTCTGTTACTTCCTGTCCCAAATAATCTTCAGCAGTTTTCTTCATCTTCTGCAGAATCATTGCAGAGATTTCCTGCGGAGTGTACAGACGTCCGTCGATGTCTACACGCGGAGTGTTGTTGTCACCCTTTACTACTGAATAAGGTACACGAGAAATTTCTTTCTGAACCTGATCGTAAGTTTCACCCATGAAACGTTTGATAGAATATACTGTACGTTTCGGGTTTGTGATAGCCTGACGTTTAGCAGGGTCACCTACCTTACGTTCGCCGCCGTCTACGAAACCTACTACTGAAGGAGTGGTACGTTTACCTTCGCTGTTGGCAATTACCACCGGTTCGTTACCTTCAAATACTGCAACACATGAGTTTGTTGTTCCTAAGTCAATACCAATAATCTTTCCCATAATTGTATCTATTTTTATTATTTTCTAATTTGGTTTATTCTGTAACGCCGAAACGTTACGCCCTTTAAAAGACAAATGCCATGCCAGAACAAAAAAAAGCCCGTGCCAGCATTTTTTTCTGACACGGACTGCCATTTTGGCTGTTTTATGTGACATTCTTGTCTCACACATTCAGGTGAGACTGACAAAATCAGAGGAACTCACCCCAGAAAGGAGCTGACAAAAGTGGTTCTGTCAGGAAAGGAATCTGAAAGAACAATACAATTCCTATAGCCAGGGCAATCATCCACAACAATACCAGCACTACTTTCGTAGAGGTACCCATGGGCTTCCAGCTACCGAACGACTGCATGACGGCCTGAATCAGTCCGGCTACCGGGATACCGACAATCAGCAGACCGCATACGGTGAGCCCGACAATCATTCCCGGCATGGTGCACACACCACCCCAGTCTACCCAAGGCAATATATTATAGAAGAAGGCAGGCAGACTGACGATGACTCCCGTGGCGGCCATCAGCAGGGCAAACAAGACGATGAGTCCTACCAGCAGGAAAGGAGCACAGCATATCAGCAACAGCACCAAGCAAAGTTTCAGCAGGAAACCGACCACGGCTACCACCCCATTGCCAAACTTATGTAAGGCGGAGCGGGGCTGTTCTGAATGCACATACTCGTTTACCTTTTCAAAACCGTCGGTCACCGTCCGGCCGATGTTTTCCACATTGATGGGTTCTCCGCGCATCTGCAACTTTTCCGTAGCCGTATGTGCCAGCGGAATGATAATCCATGCCAACAGATAAGCCAGAATCAAACCATGAATAAAAAATCCAGCCAGAATAAAGACGATGCGGGTCCAGGTCACATCCCAGCCGAAATAGGCTGCAATGCCCGATACCACTCCACCCAGAATACGGTCGTCCGGATTACGGAACAAGCGGCGGCGGGTTTCCGTCGATTCACTATCGAAAGTCTTGCTGTTCGATGCAGACGGGTTACCTTCTTCTTCACCATTCAGTTCCTCCGGCTTTCCCATACGGGCAATTACCTCTTCCACCTCTTTAATAGTAATTACCTGTAATCCGCCACGCAATGCCTCATCAAACAGTTCGGCAATACGGGATTCTATGTCGCGCACAATCTCTTCCGCTCCTTCATCCTTACGGAAATGATAGCGGAGGTTGTTCAAATAATTATCCAGCAGGATATAGGCATCTTCATCTATATGATATACGGTGCCACCTAAATTTACAGTCAGTGTCTTTTTCATGTCATGTGATTTTTAAATGTTTTGTCTTAAATGATTCACCGTGTCGGAAAGTCCGTCCCAGGCACTTTCCAGTTCTTTCAGAAATTCCTCCCCTTCCGGAGTCAGTCCATAATACTTGCGGGGTGGTCCTTGCGTGGACTCCACCCACTCGTACGACAGGAGTCCGTCGTTCTTCAGGCGGGTCAGCAACGGGTAAAGCGTGCCTTCCACCACAATCAGCCGGGCCTCTTTCAGCTTCTGAATAATATCGGAAGAATAAGCAGACTCCCGGTGCAACAGCAACAGAATGCAATACTCCAGCATCCCCTTGCGCATCTGCGATTTTACATTGTCTACATTCATTTCATCTCATTTATCTTGTATGACACAAATATAGGTTTTATATTGATACTATGTATTGCAAGGTATTATAATTTCAAAACTTTTAACAAGTTTATGTTTCGATAAAACCCATACATACAAAAGATAAACTACTTTTGCAGAAAACACATTATAAAAAGGAAATGCCTATGTTTACGATTAAAAAAGCTACTCTTGCAGACATTGAAGTCATCCGGACGCTGGCGGCACAGACCTTTCCGGCTACCTACCAGCACATTCTGACTCCGGAACAGATTGATTACATGATAGACTGGATGTATTCCAGCGAGAGCCTGAGAAACCAGATGGAGAAAGAGCATCACATTTACTACATCGCTTACGAAGAATGTGAGCCTGCGGGCTATGTGTCCATCCAGCAGGAGGATACGGATTTGTTCCACTTGCAGAAGATTTACGTACTCCCCTACTTCCAGAAATACAAACTCGGACGGCAACTGTTCCAGCAGGCCATAAAGGGCATCAAGGAACTTCATCCGGAACCTTGCCGCATGGAACTGAATGTGAACCGGCAGAATCCGGCACTTGGATTCTATGAACACATGGGCATGAAGAAGGTGCGCGAAGGGGACTTCCCCATCGGCAACGGATATTACATGAACGATTACATCATGGGCATGGACATCTAAGGCTCCCCGCCGCCGTTTTCATCTCTTTGCTTTGCAGACGGGGATTCCTTTTACAGCTTGCAAAACAAAGAAATGAAAAACGGCACGGACATGTCGACCAGCAACCCATGGAAGATGGCAAGGGGCACCATTTCCTTTCCAGACACACGGATAATGGAGGGAAGGGCTACATCGACCGAGGTTACTCCGGCCACCGAAATAGGAGCCAGTTTCCCGAAGTATTTGCAGATGAAAGGAGCTCCCACCAGTGCCACCAGCTCGCGGATGACATTCGTCAGAAGTGCAATCGTGGCCAGTTCCGTAGCCAACTGTGCACCAAGGTCAGGGGTTTTAAGTTCCATAATCAGGATGGACGAAAGCGAATAATACCCCAGTCCACTGCCCACGGCCAGACAGTCGAACACACTCCAGCGAGTCAGCAGCACACTGACCAATGCCGAAAACAGCAGGGTTCCTCCGATGGTGGCCAGCGGTATCAGCAGCATCTTGGGACGGAAACCACGAAGCAGTTCCTTGAAATCCTCTCCCCCGCCAATGCTGACACCTACCTGAAACATCAGAGCATACAGAATATACATGGACAAGTGGTGTGTATCTCCCAACTCCCATCCGGAAAAGTTCCACACGTAGCCTAGCACACAGCCTACAAAGAACATGGACAATACCAGCAAACTTCCTTTCATTTTTCACCTCCTTCCTTAAAGAACAACAGATATACCACGCGTGCCAGCAACACACTACCCGTAATGCCGGCCACACTGAGCAGCAATGCCTGTCCGCCGAAAGAACCTAAGTTTCCTACAATCAACGGATTGTAACCCACAGAAAGTCCTAACACGAACAACATCAGACAGATGGTACACGAGATAGTCAGATTCACTTTTTTCAAAAAAGCACACATACGAAGGCTATATCCTGCCAGAATACCTGCCAGGACAATCAATAAAATAATCCACATAACAAAATTGAGAATAAAAGTTTATAAGAAAGATTTCACACCACGTCAGGAAGACGCAACTTCCCGTGTCTTACAAACTTTCATGAAGAAATCCGCTGAACCAATGCGCACGGGCATGACATCTCCGGTAAAGCGCCGTACTGACCTTTATCCGAACTACCTTATGTTGCCTGCACATGTTCATACGCTGTATACTATATTCTAATCTGTGTAAGTTCTAACCCTAGTCTGTTTTTGTGAAAACGTAGAATATGTTTTTACGTTTCCCTGCCCTGAAACCTATGTTTCACTTTGCAGAGCCGTACGTTTCCCGGTCGGGAACCCTACGTTTCTCACGTGAGAAACCTACAAAAGTTCCTGAAAAAGCCACGTCTTCTTCAGGACGTTTTTACTTTATCTGCTTCTCAATTGCGCTGCAAAGATAGCTCAAATTAAATTAATATGCAATTAATATGCAGGATTTATCACAAAGGGCCATCGGAAATACTTCCCGACAGCCCTTCACATCAAGAAAAAGTTGTTTTAACGACGCCCCGTGACTTGCAGATATTCTCTTTTTTTCAGTTCATAATCCGTATAGCTCTCCACGTACTTGTCGCAACTCTGCTGATACAAAGTCTGTGCATCAAGCAAATCGCTCATCGTGCAGGTGCCTGCCTTGTAATAATCGGTATTCAGGCAGAGATTCTCGGTGGACTGCTCTATGGACAGACGGGCAATTTTCATCTGCTCGTATGCCTCGTTCACCCCGTTCCAGGCATTCTTCATGCGGATAACCAGCAACTCTCCCTGGTCGGCCAGCTGGTTTTCCGTGTTCTTCACCTGAAACTTTTCTTTCTTAATGGCATGGCTTCCTCCCCACCATCCGGTCAGGGGAACGGTCACCGTAGCAAATCCCACCCAGAAACGCTGGTCTTCCGGCAAGAAGTTATGGTATACATAACCTCCGCCAATGGCCACCGTAGGCAGGTTCTTCCCTACCGCCATCTTGTATTGCAAGCGGCTGACCTTCACATTCTGCTGTAGCAAAGCATATTCGCTGGTAAGTCCCAATGCCGATTCCGGATCGCAATAAAGGCTGTCGGGGCATGCAGGCAGCTGAGCATCCACCGCAAAAGCCACGTCAAGGGTATCGGATGAAAGTCCGGTGTACTGTGCCAGCATATTCTGGGATACCGACAAGGCATTTTCCACCTGCAAACGAGTACTCTTTGTTTCATTCTGCCGCAATTGTACCTGAAGCAGGTCATTCCGCGTCACGATTCCAGCCTGTACCGAAGCTTCCACATCACTCAGGATGCGTGCCAGTTGGGCTTCGACCTTGGACAAGGTTTTCAGCTTTTCTTTCAGTATCACTACCCGCCAGAAATATTGTTCCGTGGTGAGGCATACTTCATTGTCGGACAAGTTCCGTTGCAGGCGTTTCACTTCCACTCCCACCTTGGCCAGCTGGTTTCCGTTCACAATCTGTCCGCCGGTGAACAACGGCAGGGAGGCACCGACTCCCCCTGCTATTCCGTTCTTCAGCATGGACATGTTCATGTCCGGTCCCAAACTCATCTGCATCAATCCTTTATCAGCCATGAAACCGGTTCCAGCCGCACTCACGCTCGGGAAATAATTGGTAAAAGCCTTTTTCTTGTCCTGCTTGGTCATTTCCAGTTCATTGGTTGCATTCTTCATTCGCACATTGTTTGTCAAGGCAGCCTGAATGCATTCATCCAGCGTGTAGGCTTTCTGTCCGAAAGCCCCATTCATGCACGCCCCACCTATCAATAGAAAAGCTATTATTCTGTTTCGATTCGTTTTCATAATGATTCTTCTTTTGATTGATTCCTAATCACCTCATCAGGCTTTCTCCAACGCTTCCAGTTGGGCACGTTTCTGACTGCTTCCTCTGAAAATCAGCAGGTAAGCCACCGGAAGCACCGTCAAGAGGAAGAGCATGGTAATCAGCGTACCGTAACAAATCACCGTACCCATCGGCATCCAGAGTCCGCTCTTGCCCAATATCATCGGGATGACTCCCATGGAGGCAGCGGCCGAGGTCAGGAAGATGGGATGCATACGTCGGCGGGCAGAATGATAAATGGCATCACGCACACAGAGTTTCTCCGTAGCCCGAAGTTCCTCGGCATAGTCAATCATGATAATGCCGTTACGCACGATGATTCCCGTCAGGCTGATAATACCCAGTGTACAAGTCATACCGAAATCCACTCCTTGTATCAGTACACCCACTGCCGTACCGAACACACAGCGTCATGCTGGCAAAAATCAGCAGAGCAATGCTAATACGCTTGAATGGTATAGATACCGTTCCGGCGTACCAGCTGTCCGTCTTTTACGGAAGGTACCACTTCTGCCACCTGCCGCAAGGGAACCTGCGTACCGCCCAATACCGGAATCAGTTCGTTTTCCAGATCGGAGAAACCGGCACAATCGGCTCTCTCACTTTTCAATGTCACAGGAATATCATAATCGCCTTCCCACACACTAGCCACCTTTATACCATCGCCATAGCGCATGGCCAGCGTGCTTTCCAATTGCACATTCTGTATGCCCAGACGAGAAGCCTCATCTTCTTTCAGCACCACCTTGGCCGAAGTCTGCGGTTCACTGAAGTTGGTCTGTGCCAGCCGTATTTCCGGCATCTGACGCAACATGCTCAGGTATTTCCCGGCCACGGTTTTCAGTGAATCCAGATTCTCTCCGCTCAGACGGAGTTCTATCGGATAGACCGCCTGACTGAAACTGAAAAGCATCGGTATAACGCGGAGCATATTCATCCAACAGTTCCACAGTTTCCTTGTTCCCTTTCGTGTTTACAATCAACTGGGCGTAGTTCGTTCCTCCTAATTGCGGAGCGTATGCCGTATGGAAACGAGGGGAAGAACAACCGATAAATGAAGTGACGGAAGTCACCCGCGGGTCTTTACGGAACACATGCTCCATGGTATCGGCTGCCCAGGCCGTCTTTTCTACAGCCGAACCCGTAGGCAGATAGATTTCTACGGCAAACTGGTTACGGTCGGCCACCGGCATCAGCTTTTGCGGCAGTTTCCCCATCAGGAAGATACCCACCAGCACGGAAGCGATTCCTCCCAGCAAAGTAACATACGGATGGGCAAAGCATTTGTCAAGCAACTTATTATAATAGGTCTGCAGGAGTTCCATGAACGAGAATCCTTTTTTATGCGAAGGTATCGGCTTACGGATGAACCAGAACTGCATGAACGGTACCAGCAGCATGGCTACCAGCAAGGAGATGCCCAAAATCAGCGTAATGGACCAGGGGAAACTCAGCAGGAAGTCGTGTATCATGCCGGGAATCACAATCAGGAAGGGGAAGAATGTGATACTGATGACCAGTGTAGCCGAGAATATGGATTTGAAGAAATGCGTGGCACTGAAGATAGACACATGCCAGCGCGACATTCCTTCGCCGATTTTCTCCAGATAACTGTCGATGATGACAATGGAGTTGTCCACAATCATTCCCAGCGTCACAATCAAGGCAGCCAGTGTGACGGTGTTCAACTCAATGCCAAAGGCATAGAAAAGCCCCAGTGAGATAAAGATAGTAATCGGAATGGTGGAAATACTGACATTCACCTCATACGACCGTGACAGCGGATTGGCTTGTACACCTTTTTCCGTCACTACGCCTTCCGCCTTTGTTCCATTCAGAACCGGTGCCTCTATCACGGCTTTCTGTCCTCTTGCCACGCGCGCGATTTCCGTCTCCGGCACGGAAATCCGTACCTTCAGCCGGTCGTCGGATACCAGTTTCAGCACCTGTACACCAGGCACCACGTTCTGTCCGACCTCCAGGCTCTTCTCGGCAATGACTCCGGAAAACGGAGCATACAGCTGACAGTCGGTCAGATTCTTCCTTGCCACTGCCTCCATAGACTGAGCCTGCTGCAACTTGCTCTGTACTTCCACCTACTTCATCTCGGCCAGACTTCCTTTTTCATGCAATTCCTTCATACGTTGGTAGGCATCTTCCGCCTGCTTCAAAGCAGCCTTTGCTGCCTGATACGTATTCTGCATCGAAACCTCATCCAGTGTAGCCAGCAATTGTCCCTGCCGCACCCGGCTTCCTAAATCGACCTTTACCGGTTCTGCCTGCTGCGGTGCCTGCTCTTTATTTCCACACCCTGACATCACAGTCAGAAACAAACAAACGGCCATCAGATAATTCTTTTTCATAAATTCTAAAATGTTTAGTATGTCTGCAATTTGTGAGCGCAAAGAAAAAGGCATTACATGAAATATCTGGCATACATACTACCTTGGAAGTGTTCTATTTTTCTATCCGGCCTTACTATCTTCCCTATAGCATACTCATCAGGAAAAATAGGACACTAAGAATTGAAAAACATTCTGTTCATTTGCAATCGAATAGATTAATCAAAGTTATGGAGAAAGAAATAGAACTCATCAGAATGTCCAGCACCGAAATCATGGAAAAGGTAGCTGCCTATAAAGACGAACAGATTATCATCTTGAACCAGGTAAATAAAGTAAATGAAACCGAACAGTATTCCTCCATACGGGCTGACTTTTTCCTGGCTATCTTATGTCTGAGAGGAAAAGCGTCCTTATCTCTCAACAACAATTCTTATGAAATCGGTCGGAATGATTTGATGATTTGTCACCCACAAACGCTGCTAAAACACGGTATGATAGGTGATGATTTTGAATGCTGCGGATTCTGTCTCTCACCAGAATATGCCAAACGTATTTTTGTGATGTCCACATCCGCAAACAACTGGTACTCACGCCTGTACCTGAAACAGCATCCTATCATTTCCCTGAACGATGAAGAAAGCCAGCTTTTCTGCCAGTACTATAATCTGCTGAATTCCAAACTGACAGGTACCCCTCACCGCCACCAGAAGGAGCTGATCAATGCCCTCCTGCAAGCCTTCATCTACGAGTTTCAGGATGCCATGGAAAAATACATCCAGCTGAAGCCCATTGCATTCAATTCATCCAACAATCTGTTCAATGCCTTCATGGAGCTGCTGATATCTTCTTACCCCAAGGAACGGTCGGTAAGCTACTATGCCAACCGGTTGTTTGTCACCTCCAAATACCTGTCGGCTGTATGTAAGGAAAATTCCGGTGAAACAGCTTCCGAGCTCATAACCTGTTATGTCATGAAGGATATAGTGTGCCTGCTGAAATCTCCCGATAAGAGCATCAAGGAAATTGCCAATGAACTCAATTTTGCCACTTTGTCATTTTTTGGCAAATACGTAAAAAGAAATTTAGGACTTTCCCCGAAAGAATACAGAGAGAAATTATCTCAACAAGAAAGAAATGTGCAATAACTTTCTTCATATATAAAAAAGATGTCCGCCCATCTCACAAAGATGACAGGCGGACATTTCTATTTTTCTACTATCCGGAAATTACTGATGCTGTTCACGCAGCAAATCGTTCACGGTCTTTACCGGATTGAAAGTGCTCAAAGGAACTTCCACGAACACGGTATTCCAGTCGCTCATTGAACCGTTCCACAAGCCCGGCAACTCGAGTGCCTTCAGGTCTTTTCCATTCTTAGACTTGTAAGAAATAAAGCCGGTAGCCTTGTCCACATGTTTCAGCAAGTCGAACTTATTACCCTTGTAGTCGCGAACGGCACATACCAAATCCACCGGATTGAAGTGTGTACCCTTTTCGAACATGGCTTTCTTTTCCGGGTCGTTCATGTCAATCTGCGAGCTTTCCAGAATCTGCAAGGAAATGGTTCCATCCGGATTATAGGCCAGGAACGGACCACCACCCGGTTCGCCCACATTCTTCACCATACCGCAAACGCGCATCGGACGATTCAGTTTCTTGCGCAGATAGATAACCAAATCAGCATCTTCCAGCTCTTTCAAGTCCGTTCTGCGGCAACGCAACTTCTGCTGTACGAAGCGGATAATGGTTTCCAGCTGTTCGTGGCTGTAATGTCCGCCATCCAGCAGTTCCAGGTATTCAAATGCCTGCTTCTGCAGCGTAACCAATACACCAGCCAACAGTTTCTTGTAAGTCACTGTATCAGCTTTCAAGCGGTCGGGCACCACATTATCAATGTTCTTGATAAATACGATATCGGCATCCAGGTCGTTCAGGTTCTCCATCAAGGCACCGTGACCACCCGGACGGAACAACAATTTACCGTCCTTGTCGCGGAACGGTTTGTTTTCCATGTCGGCAGCCACTGTATCCGTACTCGGTTTCTGTTCAGAGAAACTGATGTGATAAGTCGTACCATACTTAGCCTCATATTCGGCAGCCTTGGCAGCCACCAGTTTCTCGAACAATGCACGATGCTCAGTAGAGACAGTGAAGTGCACATTCACTTCCCCACTCTTTCCGGCCGCATACAACGCACCTTCTACCAGATGCTCTTCCAGCGGTGTACGTACGCCATCTGCATAACGATGGAACTTGAGCAGGCCTTTAGGCAGCGCTCCATAGTTCAGTCCGGCAGACTCCAGCAAGTTAGAAACCACCGCCTTGTAGTTATGTTCAGACAACAGGGCATTGATGTTCTTTCCTGTATTATCCAAACAAGCCGCATTCAAGTCATTGTAGAATGCAAAATCATGAATGTGGTCGAAGAATTTCTTCTCAAAGTCTGTAGTAGGTTTGTCATATTCAGCTCCCAAGAATTCGAACATATTCTTGAACATACGGCTGGCAGCTCCCGAAGCCGGAACAAACTTGACGATTTTCTTATCGCCTGCCTTGTATGCATCCCATGCGGCAAGATACTGTTCGCATTCTTTCTCATCGGCTTTCATAATACCTCCGTTTTCTACGGAAGCAGCTGCTGAAAGCTTCAAGAATGGAAACCCCTTTTCAAAACAAGCCAACTGTTCGGCAATCTTTTCTTCCGAAATGCCCTTCTTGGCCAACAATTCTTTGTCCTCGTGTGTTAACATATTAACTCTTTATTTAGGTAATGAATTTTCTTCCTGTTTTTAGAATGACGTTCAAAAATATAAAAAATACGGGAAGAGTGCATCATATCAACAGAAAAAAAGTAACTTTACCCACAAACAGCAAAACGAGGAATTATGGAGAACAACGACTTTTTTACACAAGAGGAACACAAACAACTGATTCTACTCTACAAACGACTGCTGCGGTTGTCGAAAGATACATTACAAAAGGATGACTGCCACAAGCTGAAAACCCATCTGGTCAAGGCGATGGCAGAAGGTACCATTCCGCGAAATGTATTCCAGATGAATCCCATTATCAAGGATATGCAGACGGCTGTCATCGTGGCCGAAGAAATCGGTATGCGCCGCGCCTCGATTCTAGGAATCATGCTCCATGAATCCGTGAAATACAATCTTTGCAGTCTGGAATCGGTCAAGGAAGAATATGGAGAAGACGTGGCCGGCATCATACAGGGACTCGTCAAAATCAACGAACTGTATTCCAAAAGCCCCATCATTGAATCGGAAAACTTCCGCAATCTGCTCCTGTCGTTTGCCGAAGACATGCGGGTCATCCTGATTATCATTGCCGACCGCGTGAACCTGATGCGGCAAATCAAGGACAGCCCCAACGAAGAAGCACGCCTGGAGGTGTCCAACGAAGCTGCCTATCTGTATGCACCGCTGGCCCACAAGCTGGGATTGTATAAACTGAAATCAGAACTGGAGGACTTGTCACTGAAATACACGCAGCACGACGTGTACTATCATATCAAAGAGAAACTGAATGCCACCAAGCAGGCCCGCGACCGCTACATCGAGGCTTTTATCGAACCGATACGCAAAAAGCTGGAAGATGCCGGACTGAAGTTCCACATGAAGGGACGTACCAAGTCCATCCACTCCATCTACCAGAAGATGAAGAAACAGGGATGTCCTTTCGAAGGCGTGTACGACCTGTTTGCCATCCGCATCATTCTTGATTCTCCGCTTGAAAAGGAGAAACAGGAGTGCTGGCAGGCTTATTCCATCGTGACGGATATGTATCTGCCCAACCCCAAGCGTTTGCGCGACTGGCTGTCCGTGCCGAAAAGTAACGGATATGAGTCACTGCACATCACCGTGATGGGACCGGAAGGGAAATGGGTGGAAGTACAGATTCGTACGGAACGCATGGACGAAATTGCCGAAAAAGGTCTAGCAGCCCACTGGAGGTATAAAGGTATAAAGGGAGAAAGCGGTTTGGATGAATGGCTGAACTCCATCCGTGAGACGCTGGAAAACTCCGACAGCGACATGGAGGCCATGGACCAGTTCAAGCTGGATTTATATAAGGACGAGGTATTCGTATTTACTCCCAAAGGCGATTTGTACAAACTGCCGCAAGGGGCTACCGTGCTCGACTTTGCCTTTTCTATCCACTCCAACCTGGGATGCCGGTGTACGGGTACCCGCGTCAACGGGAAAAATGTACAACTCCGCCAGAAACTGAACAGTGGCGACCAGGTGGAAATCATGACTTCGAACACGCAGACACCAAAGCGTGACTGGCTGACTTTTGTCACCACGTCGAAGGCACGCAACAAGATACGTCAGGCCCTGAAGGAGATTGCAGCCCGTCAGACACAGTTTGCCAAGGAAACGCTGGAGCGTAAATTCAAGAACCGGAAGCTGGAATATGATGAGGCCATCCTGATGCGTCTGATTCGGAAACTGGGCTTCAAGACCGTGACTGACTTCTATCAGAGTATTGCCAACGAATCGATGGACGTGAACGACATCATCGACAAGTACCTTGACATGCAGAAACGGGAAACCGAACAGCGCGAAGAAATCAGCTACCGTAGTGCGGAAGGCTTCAACATGCAGCAGCCCACCGACGCGAAGGACTACAAGGATGACGTGCTGGTCATCGACCGGAACCTGAAAGGACTCGACTTTACGCTGGCCAGATGCTGTAACCCGATTTACGGCGACGAAGTGTTCGGATTCGTCAGCATCAACGGCGGTATCAAAATTCACCGTTGCGACTGTCCGAATGCCAAGGAGATGCGTTCCCGCTTCCCCTACCGCATCGTGAAAGCCCGCTGGGCCGGAAAGAGCCAGGGCAAACAGTATCCGATTACTCTCCGTATTATCGGCCATGACGACATCGGCATCGTGACGAACATCACGTCCATTATAAATAAGGAGAACAACATCCTGTTGCGCTCCATCAGCATCGACTCGCACGACGGACTGTTTTCGGGCATGCTGACGGTGACCGTAGACGACAATGCCAAGCTTGAATCGCTGATAAAGAAGATTAAAACGGTGAAAGGTGTAAAGCAGGTAAACCGATAACAACACTTCAAGTTTGTTAATTAAACTGCACAAAAGTAACAGTTTCACACAAAAGTAGTATCTTTGCGGAGTTGTCAGAAGTAAGGATTAAAATCAAAGAAAATGAAGAAAATTTTATTTACAACCTTATTATGTGTCATGAATGTATTGTTTGTCATTGCTCAGGGAACGGCAGAAATTACATTCGAAAAGACCTCATACAACTTTGGCTCTTTCTCTGAAAGCAGTCCGAAAGTAACTTGCAAATTCAAATTCAAGAATACAGGCGACGGCCCGCTGGTAATTCATCAGGCTATTGCTTCTTGCGGATGCACCATACCTCAATATCCGAAAGAACCCATCAAACCGGGAGAAAGCGGTGAAGTGACAGTCACTTACAACGGTGCCGGCAAATTCCCGGGACATTTCCGCAAGACCATCACCCTTCGCACCAACTCCAAGAACGAAATCACTCGTCTGGTAGTAGAAGGTGACATGACCCCGGCATCGGCCGACATCAATCAGTAACGATTCATCATTTTTCATACTTGACAGGAGGAACATTTCAGCGATGTCTCTCCTGTTTTTTTTATGCCCGAAAAAGTACATGGAAAAACGACTTTGTGTTTCATTTCAAACGCAAGTACATTTTACTTAAAACGCAAGTGCATTTGATTCCAAACGTAAAGGCGTTTTCTTTCAAACGCAAGTGCGTTTTTCGATGGCACAAAAATGAGCCCACTTTTGAATGAATATAAAGGATTTTTACTACTTTTGGACACCCTTAAGAATATTAATCAAATCAAAATGTAATATTATTCATGAAAGAGACACAAGAAAAACCGACGGGACTGCCCGAAAACGCATTCCGTCCGCTCAAACCGGGAGAGAAATACGAACCCCTCATGTCTCCCGGAAAAACGTATCCTGAAGTTAACTTCTGGTCTGTGACATGGGGACTCGTCATGGCCGTTATTTTCTCGGCTGCCGCTGCCTATCTAGGGTTGAAAGTGGGCCAGGTGTTCGAAGCTGCCATCCCTATTGCTATTATCGCTGTGGGTATTTCCAGCGCCACCAAACGCAAAGGTGCACTGGGTGAAAACGTCATGATTCAGTCCATTGGTGCCTGCTCAGGCGTTATCGTGGCGGGTGCCATCTTTACCCTGCCGGCCCTCTACATCCTGCAGGAAAAATATCCGGAAATGACGGTCAACTTCATGCAGATGTTCATCAGCTCCCTGCTGGGTGGTGTGCTGGGCATCCTGTTCCTGATTCCCTTCCGTAAATATTTCGTAAAAGACAAGCACGGCGAATATCCTTTCCCGGAAGCTACGGCCAGCACCCAGGTGCTCGTGTCGGGTGAAAAGGGAGGCGACCAGGCCAAACCGCTGCTCATGGCCGGATTGGTGGGTGGTCTTTATGACTTCATCGTGGGAACGTTCGGCTGGTGGAACGAGAACTTCACAAGCCGCATCTGCGGATGGGGCGAGACCATTGCCGACAAGTTCAAACTGGTATTCAAGATTAACACGGGAGCTGCCGTACTGGGACTCGGCTACATCGTCGGACTGAAATATGCGGCCATCATCTGTGCCGGCTCACTGGCCGTATGGTGGATTATCGTACCGGGCATTTCCTTGTTCTGGGGCGACCAGGTGCTGAATGCCTGGAATCCGGACATCACGACAGCCGTCGGAGACATGTCACCCGAACTTATTTTCAAGGAATATGCCAAGAGCATCGGTATCGGAGGTATTGCCATGGCCGGCATCATCGGTATCGTGCGTTCATGGGGCATCATCAAGAGTGCAGTCAGCCTGGCTGCCAGTGAAATGAAGGGCAAAAAAGCCGAAGAAAACGTGGAACGTACTCAGAAGGATTTGTCCATGAAAATCATCGCCTTCGGTTCGCTGTTCACCCTGCTGCTCGTGGTACTCTTCTTCTATTTCGATGTAATGCAAGGCAACATCCTGCATACCGTGGTAGCCATTCTGCTGGTAGCAGGAATCTCCTTCCTGTTTACCACCGTAGCAGCCAATGCCATCGCCATTGTAGGAACGAACCCGGTATCGGGCATGACGCTGATGACCTTGATTCTGGCTTCTGTCATCATGGTGGCAGTAGGACTGAAAGGTGCCACGGGTATGGTGGCCTCACTGGTAATGGGTGGTGTGGTCTGCACCGCATTGTCCATGGCCGGCGGTTTCATTACCGACCTGAAAATCGGTTACTGGCTGGGGAGCACACCCAAGAAGCAGGAAAGCTGGAAATTCCTCGGCACACTGGTTTCCGCAGCTACTGTAGGCGGCGTGATTATGGTGCTGAATGATTCTTACGGATTCACCAGCGGACAACTGGCTGCTCCGCAGGCCAACGCCATGGCGGCTGTCATTGACCCGCTGATGAACGGTGTAGGTGCTCCATGGCTGCTCTACGGCATCGGTGCAGCACTGGCATTGGTACTGACGTTCTGCAAGGTACCTGCCCTGGCCTTCGCACTGGGTATGTTCATTCCATTGGAACTGAACCTCCCGTTGCTGGTGGGTGGAGCCATCAACTGGTACGTGACTTCACGCAGCAAGGACGAAGCTGTCAACAACGCACGCGGTGAGAAAGGTACCCTGCTGGCATCCGGATTCATTGCCGGAGGTGCCCTGATGGGTGTAGTGAGTGCCATCATGCGCTACTGCGACATCAATCTTATCCACGAAGAATGGCTGGCTAACCCGATGAGCGAACTGGTGTCACTGGTAGCTTATCTGCTGCTGATTACTTTCCTGGTAAAAGCCAGCATGAAACTGAAAAAATAACCTCTAGTATATCACACACATGAAAACACTGCTACTAATGGGGTTGCTGCTTATGTCGGGCACGCTCTTCGCACAACAGCCGATTGAAATGAAGGTATGGCCCAACGGTGCCCCTAATGCCAACGGCATCACAGAAGAAAAAAATGGAGATACCGATTCTCCAAGTTATACAAAAGAAGCCATTCTCTACGTCTATCCGGCTAAAAAAGGGAACGGAATGGCCATCGTAGCCTGTCCGGGAGGAGGATACTCACATCTGGCCATGGCCCACGAAGGGAAAAGCATGGCCGACTGGTTCAACAGCCAGGGCATTACGTATGCCGTGCTTCGCTACCGCATGCCCAACGGACACAATGAAGTGCCTCTGAGCGATTCACAGCAGGCTCTGCGCATCATGCGCCAGCACGCTCAGGAATGGAATGTAAAAAAACTGGGCATCATGGGTTCTTCAGCCGGAGGACATCTGGCCAGTACCACCGCCACTCATTTCACCGATGCGGAAACTCGCCCGGATTTCCAGATTCTTTTCTACCCGGTCATCACCATGGACCCTGCTTACACCCACATGGGTTCTCACGACAACCTGCTGGGAAAGAATCCCTCGAAGGAACTGGAACAGAAATATTCCAATGAATTGCAGGTCACTCCGCAAACACCAATTATAAATAAACCATTTTCAGCGATAAATACTGCGGCACGTCACATTTTTTCAC
>OKSE01000096.1_pt1 | contig 53690 bp, 64 predicted proteins | sample 1633631 | NCBI WGS metagenome assembly OKSE01 (sample SAMEA3541555, study PRJEB24748) | human gut metagenome | biome: human gut; feature: human-associated habitat; material: faeces | place: China | collected 2012 | reverse complement strand
TGGCTTCACAGGTCTTGTCGTACTGCGTCTTCGCTGCTTCATACCGACTGACCAGGAAGATAGTTATTACCTGTTCCCAGGTACAATAATGCTGTTAAAGTCGGGGTTCCTACCTTTCCTCCTAATCCGTGCTTTCCTTTAAGAACACTGGCTTTATCATGAATTCGGTCCTCATCTATGATGAAAGTATGATAAAACGTTCTAACCGTCAAAGCCTGCGGTTTTCCTTCCTGCGTTTTAAGAATCTTAGTATCAAGAGGAATGTCAAAAAGCTTCATCCAGACATCATTAATAGGTGGATTCTTTTTCCCGCCCTTTAGTTTGTAAGTAGATGTTTCTATACCGTCTACATGACTAATTACTTCGAAAGATTGAGTGTTAACATCCCGGCTGATAGAAAGGCCTTCCCCATTAACATCTATTCCTATTTGAATCTTCTCCACTTTTAAATTGACATCGAATCGATGAGTACCGGCTCCCATCATATAATCTATACAATCCAACACCATACTTTTCCCGGTATTGGATGGACCATAAATTATATTCAGACCCGGAGCAAAGTCTATTCTTGATTCTTTTTGATTTGCAGTAATCTTAATCCACTTTATGTAAAACATAAACATTTACCCCTTTAGTTTGCAATAGGACGATACTGAATTTCTTGAAGCAGTTCCTCATCATTTTTGCAACTATATTTTTTCGCGGAAAGCCTTGATACCCTGCGGTATTCCTCTGCATATGTACTATGAAAGCCGTTTGATATCTCCAATCCATAGTCTGTGATTTTATACTGATATCCCTGATTATTTTTGACTTTCAATATTCCATGCCGTACTAACTTCTTGATTGCTTCTGTAATCAACGAACGTCTTCCTGCCATTTCAGCATACATAAAATCATTATTGCCATGCAGATTTTCAAGAGCTATACCAAAAACCTTTGCATAACAATTGATGAAGTCAAATGCCAATATACGAGTACTCGAAAAAAACAGTTCTGGTACGGAACTCATCAGTAGCATTATTCTTAATTCCATTTCGAAAACCGTATTGAATACTTCTTTATTTTTTCTTGCTGTTTCACCCTGGTTACAGATACTGAATGTATTGAAAATATCCTTTTGCAGCTTAATCACCCTCTATCCAACTGAGTTTCTCATCATTGACCAACATATGACAAATTCCTTTCTTTTCCCCTGGTCCGATCCAATTCAGAGTCACTGTTTGTAAATTAGAAGAAAGCTCAACCAATGTCGCATGCTCCATTACAGCGTTCATTCTGTCATAGCCACAAGCATAATCTTTTTCTTCCGTCGTTACGACACCTTCATACATTTCTTCTTTTACTGCCTCAAAGTTTTCCTCCTCCTGTGGTGCTACGGTATCTCGAAGTCCCCTCCTAATAGTTTCTGCTAAATAGTAATCTTTTCTTTGTCTGTTAAAATTCTTTTTCATATTAGGGCATGAATCGAGATCCTTTACACAATTACATTCCACTCCTGTTTTTTCCTGATAAACGCGGAATAGCTCTGTTACATATTTCATTTCTTCTGTTGCAATAGTCAAAGGTGGAGACAGCGGAGCAGGCTTTTTGAATTGCCCAACAAACTGCCTGAAAGCTTCTATTTCATGGTTAATATCTGCGGCTGTTACCTGGGCTGTTTTCGAATAGTCCTCATAAGATGCATCCTTTTTCATATTGTTTGGCAATATGGCATACAAGAACGCTCTACCTAAAAATCCTCCCAAATCACCATCCTCATACAGTTTATTTAAATCACCTTTTTCCATTTCAGACAAATCTGATTCCTTGATGAGATTTAGCAACTCAGCCACCATATCATCGGCCTTAACCCCACTAAGGACTTTGTCCAAAACTTCATCAGTAAAATATTTCCCTATTCCCTTATATACACGGCCATCATTCGCTGCTTTTTTCAAATTGCCTGGAATGTCTGCTTCTTGTTTATACCAAAGGCTTGCCGACTTATTATCGATAGTATATGGTTCCCCATGTCTATTGACACAGTCTCCAAGACTAATGACTGGCTCAAATAAAATCTTAGCAATTTTAGTCATATTAGGCTTGATGATGCCCTTCGAAAACACCTTAGCAAAAGATGCATAATTGTAAACCCGCATGAATTATCACCTCATCCAGACGATAACACACTTTTCATTGATAATAATATTGTACTACATTTTTTATCTTATCCATAGCAATACTACCAAACAATAGGAAGCAAGTCAGATGGCACGACAAATTATCTTTCTATACCATTAACGATGCCATTGCTATCGTTAATGGCATATCCACAGTGTTGCTAAGAACTTATACGATACCTTCTGATTCTACCTGCATTTCAGAGCATAAAAAATGCCGGCCTTCTGCCGACGTTTACCAAGCCCCCGCTATATATGGACTTTTCCACTATGCACACCGTTCCCAATATTGTATCAATCCCAAGCATCTTTGCTCAATCATTTTCTCATTTGACTTCGGATTAAGCATCTTCACGCACATATCGATAACATAGCGCGGGGTGAAGTACTGACCCATATCTCCTTTCTGATTCGTATTGACAAGGTGTTCAAAGGCATCATCAACAACTTCCAGATTAGAGTTAAAAAGACGTACATTCTGCAGCTCTCTCACACAGGAAGATACTGTGGCTGGCTGCATATTCAGTGAATCGTTCTTTGAATAAACGCCCGGCCATTGATTAATAGCTCGTTTGAAAAGATTGTTGATTTTCCGGAAGGTTTCATCCATCGAATCCCCTGGTTTTACGCGAAATTCCAAAACTCTGAACTCGGAATCATCGATATCTTTTAATGGTTGCTTATATGTTTTCATACCGATTGCTATAACGTCCGCGTCATCGCTTGACATTTTCTCATCATACAGCTTTGTAAATATCAGCTTGAATATCTCATCAAACGCTTTGTCACTGGAATCATTCGCTCCGAATCGCTGCTCCACATCAAGAATAATATCCTTCAGCGTTTCTGTCTGAAGGCGGTCAGCAAGCATCAGCTGTTTAATAGTAAACCGACAATTTTCTTTCCATTCCTTAATATCCTCGCCGTTTTTCGGGAATGTGCTGATAGAAAGAGGCTCATCAAAGGCTGGAGCATCATAAAATTTGAGCAGATTCGCTCCGTTTGCGATGACACCAATCTTTGGAAGTTTAGCCCGGCAGTAGGATTGCATCTGCTGAAATGGAGTTGTAGAGTCCCCGGACTGCACTTCATTTTCATCTTTAGCTTCCGGTCTTTTTACCTCGATTACCATATCCAGTTTGCTATGATCATCTTTATTAAAGACAGCAATATCTATCCGTTTATCGCGAATAATTTCTCTTCCCGCGTATACAACCGGAAGTTCAAATTCCAACTGCGTCTTTTCATAGCCATATTCAGTTATCAGTTTATTGGCATAATATTGACGGATAACTTCTTCTGGCGTGAGTTTGAAAAAGTCGCCGTTATCGTTTTTCCCGCGAACAATGCACTCTATGCCCGGAGTTCCATCCTTGCGGGTTTGGATTCGACCGTTGATCCAGTCGATATCTTCCTTAGTAAACTGCGATAAAGAGCTAAATTCTTCTTTCTTTAGGATATCTTTAATGGTGGACATGATTATCTCCTTCTTGATGACGATTTATAGTATTGTTTTAATTCTCAGAATTGTCATCCGGAACAGTTCCTTCTTATTTATGTTGATTCTTATCCGATACATTTTTTTTAATATACGGGTACTCTTGTGCCGCTAAACGAAGGAACGCCGACAAAGACAAGCCATAGGCACTGGCCTTTTCCTGCAGCATCACTTTTTCATGCTTCGTCAGGCTAATGGAAATAGCCTGACGCTTTTCTTTTGCTTCCATAGGGCGCCTCCTTTCTTTTTACTTTATTTTTCTCGACATTATGTTCGATATAATCTGTATTTTACCAAAAATTAATTAATTCTTCAATAATAACCGCGAAAAAAAGAGCTGACAATCGGTCAGCTCCAAAGGTAATGGCGATGCTATTTATTCATTTTTTATTATGGCCTGACCGAAGCATAGGATATTTGCAATCAAGAAATGTCATTGACTAACCTGATTGTATTTCGTATAATAGATATAGAAAAAAGGTGCTGCCAATCGGTCAGCCCCAAAGGTAATTTGAAATAATCGCCTACAGTTGGAGCTACGGGCGATTATTTTTTATACAAAACCGCAATCAAGACAATCAAGAGTAAAATAGTTACATTCAGATTATCCATGGGCTTCACCCCATTTCTGGGGCATAATTAACCGCCTTGCTTGACAACACCTTTGTTTAGTATAGGAAAATGTATTATTTTTGTCAATGTAAAAAGCGCTGCTTCGATCGAGGCGGCGCTTTTTTACTGCTCTCTATTCAATCTTGAATTTTGAAATGCTGTGGATTCGTACCGGCTTCCGGTCATATTCTCCCAACTCGACATTGCTAAAGGTGATAGTATGCGTTTCTTTCCGGCGTACATCGACCAGGTCCTGTACAAAGGTCCGCTGTCCGATACGCATGATATGGGTCACGAGCGGGCAGGCCGTGATGGTCAGGACGGCACGGTACATGATGAATTGCCGTTCTCCCGGATCAAGCTGCATCGAGGAAATCTGGATATGGCCATGGAAGCCGGCTTTCTTGAGGAGACGGGGTACATTGGCCTTGATGGCGGCGACGAGGTCGCCCTGTTCATGGTTCAGGATGTCGCTATACCGGTCCGTATTGGAACGATAGAACCATTGATGATCCGCATAGATATAGGCATCTTTCCGGTCCGGATGTTTCTTCAGCCATTCCTGGCCTTTTTCAATCGTATAGACATTATGCAGCCAGTTGCGGCCATTCGTTACCAGTACATGTTTCATTTCCCATTCTCCCTTTCATCGATTCATCACATCGCTAAAATTCTATCAGTCTTTTCTCTTCCCGTCTATGGATAACCGCTCCGATTGTGCACAGTCTTGTGTAGTTCCCAGCAGAGGCAGGAACATCTCACATATAATCTTCTTTCTTATGCTCATCTCCATATCACGACATATAGAAACATCATGGCCATACTGTAAAGGCAGACGCCGGTATGCTCCTTTGCGGAATTGACCCGGAAAAATCGTTTTCCCCATCGCTTCCCTCTCATTTTGTAGTTCGGTACGGTCCCGCATAATGCATCTTCAATGATATGGAACAGCCCGCCGGCTGCAATCAAGGCGATGATGACGGCAATATTAGGAAGCAGCTGGGCTTTGACCGGATTGTATAACAGCGTCGAGGTCAGATAATGAAGGTTCCAGGACAGGGGCCGGCCATACATGATAGCCCCGGCCAGTATTAGGACAACCAGCCAGGGGACGAACCAATGGCTCCATTGCCGGTGCTGCCGCTTATATTCATAGTCCTTATTGAACTTCCACGGCGGCGTTTCCATCAGGTCGGGCAAAGTAGCCGCCGCAGCGGCTACGATACCATAGACCGGGTTCCCGGTGATGACCATGACTGTAAGGCCCGTAACAATCTTATGATTAATCCATTTCATCGGTATCCCCTTCCTGTACGACGTCCAGTAAAATCCGATGTACGTTTTTCGGATCAGTTGGGTCCGTATCGACCAGATACGGAACGACACAGTCTTTCTGCCAGTCCGTGAAGAGATGAGTGCAGAGATGGCCATTGGCCAATTTGACAGCAGGGCTTCCGAATTCTGTCTGGACTGGTTCAGCCCCTTCCGGAAGCTGCACCGTAATCTCATCCCAGTTATACGGATGCGTCTTCAAAGGCTGCCAGAAAAAGGCTTCCTTATATCCGTATACCTGATAGCATTTATAAATCTTCATCGTGCTCATTTTCGTCCATCCTTTCACGAGGGCTTAATAATTCTTAATAGTTCCTAATAGTGTCTAATAGGTCTTAATAATGCTTAATAGTGCTTATGATTTTTTCTATATCTTGTAGACGCTTCTAATGCCTTGACGCGGACTTTAGTATAATCGTCGATGATATTCCTGGCATCTTCCAGGTCATCGTCTGTGAAATAATCACGGGGATCAAAACTACCGGTCTTATCTACACAGTGAAAGAATTTCAGAACTGTAGACATGACCTGAACTGGATCTTTAGCCATAGCTTCACTCTGTCCTAAAGCCGTCAGGGCCACTTTCCAGTTATCGTCCAGCTTATACCTCATTCGTTGATGTTGCTTTACATCATAGGCGTAGATGTAGCGGTTCCCGATATAGAAAGTGCGGTTATCTGTACACACAAGTAAAATCTTCCAAGGAGCTTTCATCATTGCATACCTCTTCTCATAGAAATCTATAGGGTCTAGTAGTTCTTAATAGGAACGAATAAGCCTTAATAAGTCCTATTAGACCCTATTAGTGTCTTTTAATCATTTTTTCAGTTCCCAAATTTGGGCGGCCTTTTTCCTGGCTTTAGCTTCTTCCCGGATAGTGTCTCGTTGAGTCTCTGTACAAGCGTACAGCGGGTCCTTGACATTCATGCGGTAACACCGCTGCGGAAGGCCAGTTCTACGGAGGCCTTTCCCTTCAAACGCAATGAAGTTCTGGAACGTTCCGTCTTCATAGTAGACCCGGCGGTAGTGATGGAGCTTCCCGTCCTGGGTACACACGAGTTCCCGGATTGGTTTTTCCGGTTCTGTGTCTTCAAAGAGCCAGTCCAGACCCATTTTGCCATCCCCCAATTCTCCTTTCTTTATTACTTAGCCTTACTGGCTGTTACTGGCGGCCAGACACGGATGGTATCCGGTACTTCGGCCTGCTTCGGCTGCTTTTTGGATTTCGCCGACTGTATCTGTGTATTCACAATCCGAGGAGCTTCAGCAGCTTCGCTTCCGGTGTCATACACACCATCATCAGCGTTGTAATCAGCATAGCTGCCGTCGCCGAACTTGTCCCAGATGTCCTGGCGTATCCCTTCGACGGTGTCGACGTAGTTGATGGTTTCCTCATAGTTCGGGATACCGCCGGCTTCATCGACGGCACCAGGGCCTGCATTGTATGCGGCTTCTGCGTAGATATAGGGGGCATCCCAGTCCCGGTAGCGCGACAGCATCTGTCCCAGATAGGCGACGCCGCCATAGATGTTATCCTCCTCGTTGTATGGATTGACACCAAGACTGGCTGCCGTGTCCGGCATGAGCTGGGCAATGCCGATAGCTCCGGCACCGGATACAGCAGAGTTGTCGAAATGGCTTTCTGCCGTAAAGACGGCCGCCGCCAGGATGGGGTCGACGTCGTACTCATAGGAAGCATCACAGATGTCCTGGGCAATGATGCCGGCTTCCGGTTCGCTGACATACTGACTGACCTGCTCATAGACCATTTCATCAGGCGAAGCCGCCTGTACGGTCGTTGTGGCCATGGCCAGCATCAGCAATATTGTTCGTTTCAACAAAGTATCACCTTCTTTCCTGAATCCATGGGGCCTTTCCTGTTTCCCCCTGCGCTTTCCGCTGCGTATAAAAAAGCATAGTGCCGGTTGCGGGCAAGGGCCAGCCGCAGGCGCAGCACTGTTTACCCTTGCCCGCGGCCGGCACTATGCTAAACTAACAAGGCGGAAGCGCCTCGTTTTCCCTGCTTTTTATTAAGGCTTTTCAGGCCTGCCGCTCTGTACTTTGTGATTTTGCCTGTACCCTGTTTCGCTTCGGCTGGTTCTCGATGGCTTTCTTGATGTCTGGCCGTTCCAGGCTTTCCTTGACGTATTTCTTGTACTTTGGCAGGTAATTTCCAATCCATCGTTCAATCGTATCGGCTTTATATTTCTTAGCCAGTTCGGCTACCATGTAGTCTGTCTTTTCTTTGTCCGTATGGCAGTAATTGACAATGGCCTTGGCTTCATACCACGGCATGACCTGGGCAACCTTCCGGCCAATCTTGGGCCGGTGTTCTTCCATGTTCTCCGGATCGAAACCGCGTTGAATAACAGTTTCGATTTCTTCCGGTTTAGGCCGCTCAAATTCGACAGCCGATTCCAGCTGCACCTGGTTATCCGTATACTTTTCAAGAACCCGTAAGCCCTTGTTCAAATCTTTCAGGGCTATACGGCTACGGTCATCCAGATCATCTTTTTCACTGTTGATGAGGTCTTTCGCAAACCGGTCGTTTCCAATCTTCATCTGGCCGTCATAGTATTCCCGGCTGAGGACAGGAACCTCATCATAAGATACAGTGAGCTTGCGCCAGCCGGAATATTCTACAGGCTTCATCCCACTTTGTTCATGCGTGAACATGTCCCGGTCATCCTGCATCAGAGCATAGATGAATTGTCTGGCTTCATCGCCCTTATATGATTCCCGGCCACCATCTGTTTCCAAGGATACGGAAAACTTATCTTCGAATTCCTGTACGTGGCGCTGCTCGATTTCTTTGATGAAGGGTTTAACCGGCAGTGGTTCTTCTTCCATGCCCGGCGCCATGAAATGGCCGTCATAGTCAGGCATGAGGGAATGTTTCAGCTCGATGACCAGTCCGTCTCCCTTTTGTCCATAGAATTCCGGGGTCTTCACATCGAGAGCCATTTCACCGTATTTCTGGCGCACGTCGATTTCATCTGTGATGTGCTCATTGGCTGGTATCCGGTACAGATACGTATCAACCCGGTCTTCAATCTTCTTGTATGCCGGGTGGGATGACAGATAGCGGCTTTCGCTCTGTAACAGCGGCTCTATAGCCCGTGACAGCTCCAAGTCTGCTTTCTGGTATTCCTGTACCATGAGCCGGGCTTCGGCAGCTTTCAGCGTTTCCGGGCTGGCTTCCCAGGCTTCCTTGAATTCCTCGCTGCCATTGAACAGCTTCAGCTTCATCCGTTCTGTAATGGCTTCTTCCCGTCGTACCTCATCGAAAGCCTGTTCCCGCAGCGGACGGAGGGCTGCATATTTCAGGCTTTCAGTAAGCGTCCCCTTGTTCCCTGTCTGGAGCAGGCCCTGTTCCAGGGAAATATTCTGTTTCCAGTCCTTGAACTGTACCTTGAAGGCGACTTCCTTCCGGTACTCCGGATTGTCGATGTCCTCGAAGAGACGCCGGTCTTCCTGTACGATATGGAACAGGACTTTATAAGCGTCATCGCCCTTGAGCTGCGCCCCTTTAGGGATAAGCGTGTCCTTCATCTGGTAGTCCTGTTTCATCGTGACTTCCAGCTGCTGCAAGGGGTCTTTCATCATGGCTTCCAGTTCGCGGGCCTGCTGGGCGACCCGTTTCAATTCGGCTTTTTCAAAGGCCCCGTTGATTTTCTGGGACGCCGTATCGCCCCGATAGGCACTCTTGTACAGTATCTTCGTCGTGGCATCGTGTTCGAGATATTCCGTGATCAGGGCGCCATCCTTTATCTTGTACGGCTTCGTCGCCCCGGCGTGCTGGAGCAGCTTAGTCATAGCATATTCCCGTTCCAGCGCCCGCTGGGCCGGCAGCCGAGCTTCATGCCAGGTGTTCTCCCCGGCCAGCTTGCGCAGGGCCTTGATGCCTTCCAGCGGGTCCTTGAACAGGGCCTCATCCTTCATTTCGACGCCATTGTCTTTGAGCATGGTCTTTATCCGGTCCGTGATTTCTTCCAATGACAGATTCTGTCCTTTTTCATAAGGCGGGATGCCTTCAATGTCTTTGGCGTTATATAGCTTCCACGTGACCAGATGGTACTTTGCGTCTTTATTGACAAGATATTCAAAGGTTTCCGGCTTGGCCCCTTCCCGGAGTTTCCAGCCAGCCTTGTCAATATCTGTCTTGCACATGTACCGCGGGTCCGGTTCATCGAGAATCATGGCTTTGAGGTAATTGGCACAGGTCATCTCTTTCTGCACAGGTTTGCCATCCTGGCCAATCTTTATCTGGCAGGGAATTTTATCCATACTCCTGAAGAAGGCCCCTGTCTCATGAAGGTTGCTTATCAGCTGGTTCTCAATGGTACGGCGCCGGCTCAGGCAGGTCGCTTCTTCATTGTCGAAGAATTCCTTCGTCCGTTTGAAACTTCCTTCCTTCCGGGCCTGCCGGGCCGTCTTGTTCCGGTAGCGGACGGCTTTCGTGCGGCTCTGTTCCTTCTCTGGCGCCCTGCCCATCAGGTCTTCGATACGGTCATAGGCTTCATACCGGGTCTGGATGCCTTCATTCCACATGACCAACATATAAATATCGCCGGATTTTCCCGTTTCCCAGTCCTTGAACATGTTGTAGTTCGTGCCGGATGCCGGATTCTCCGAATCGAAGATAGAGAGCTTCCCACGGCCTTTCATGCTGCCAAACCGGCACTGGTCCGGCGAAAAGAAGCGCCGGCCGTAGTAACGGGATTCTGCCGGAGCCTTACTATCCTGTGGCAGGTTTCCCATGCAGTATTCCTGGATACGGTTCTTATAGTACGCATAATTGCGCTGCTTGTACTTCCGTTTCTTCATGGTCCTCGCTACCCTTCATAATCAAAACCACTGTTATTGTCATCATCAATCATCTGCCGGATAGCTGATGGATTGTCCAGTTCCAGGTCCCACGTATCCTGGAAACTGACGCCGTATTCTTCTTCTGCTGCCATGATTTCCTTAGCTTCGTCCCGGCTGATACCCATAGCAAGCAGTTCCTTTTCATGTAATTTCTGTACATCTTCATAACCCATAAGTCATTTCTCCTCTCCAATTTCAATGTCTGAGCGGGTCCTGGCCCTGGCATCCTGCTGCCAGCAGCAGGATGACCAGAATCAGGAACAGCGTCGTCGTAATCAGGAAAAATAAATCCAAAACATTCACCTCTTGTTATAGCTGCGGGCCAGTGTCCGCTGGCCGTATGTCGTACCGTCGCTCCAATGGACTTCATCCCACTTGTCGCGCATCCTTCCCGATGCCCGGAAGATACGGTCGGTCTGGGCCAAATCATTGCCGTTGCGGAAATTGACGTTCCAGCAGAAATAGAGATCGTCCCGGCTCCGGTCGCCTGTCCAGGCGTCTTCGCCGTTATACAGGGCCTGCAGGATACGGCCGTTCTTCTGCTTGAACAGGGCTTCCAGCAGCTTTTCATCGCTGCCTTTCAATACCGCTGGCTCTGCCTTCTTCCGGCCAGCCGGCTTCTTCTCTTGCTTTACCGCAGGGGCAATACGGGATACCAGTTCATCCAGAACGGCCTGGCCGTTCTGGATCGGCGCATCGAGGATGGCGTTGCCGGTCACGGTGAAGTACCTGTCCTGTGCATAGACCTCGATGTCATCCGTCCGGATGCCCCGCCGGCCATCTTTAAGGCCATCAGCGGTGATGATGATGTGCAGGCCTGTCCCGGACGGACTTTTTTCACAGTATGATTCGAACCGGTCCACCAGTTCCTGTGCATCTTCCCGGATACGGCCGTCATCATCGATGCAGTGGTCGATGTCGATGCCCACAAAGGGATCATCGGCAGTAAAGACGAAGCCCAGACCGTCGTAGCGATAAGCAGCCCGGCAGGCTTCCGAATACGTCCCCCACGTAAGGGGATTGTTGACCTGTGCCGGTTTCCCTGTTTTTGGGTCATAGGGCATCTTCACTTTCTTCACCTTTTTGCCCTGCCGTTTGATGAATGTCTTCCAGACGACCCATTGGGCACATTCCCTCAATTCTCTTGGTATCATCGTACTGCCTCCTTTACGTTAGCGTTCCATACCGCGTGACTTCGCGTTTTCCTGCGGCCTGCGGACGGTAACACGGCGCTTGGCCGGTGCCTTTTCGACGGTCTTTTCTTCTGCCTTTTCAGCCGTCTTTTCGGTTTCCTGGCGGCGCCATTTAGCCGGTGTCGCCTTGGACCGGGCGATGGCCTGCTTTTCCTGGGCTTCGGCCCGCTGACGGCTCTGTTCGATTTGGCGGCTCGCTTCGTTCAGCCGGGCCGTCGTCCTCGACAGGACGCTTTCAACGGCATGATAGGCCTTAGCTTTGATGGCGTTCCGGACCCGGCGCGGCGCTTCGGAAATCGCATGGCACGTATCCTGTACCGTATGGGATACGGTGTCACGGATTTCTTTGAGATGGTGCTTCTGGTTCTGCTTGACTGTTTCCTGGAAAACACGGAAGGCTTCGGCCGCTACCATGAGCTGTTCTGGTGTCAGCGTTGTCTGGGAAGCTTCCCGCAGGTCTTTGATGGTTTCCTGCATTTGGGCCATCTGGGCCTGCATCCGACGGTTTGCTTCGCGCTGCGCTTCCAGTTCCTTCGCATACATCTGGTTCAGCTTCTGAATCTGTTCCTTGAAGGCCTTGCCGGCATCTTCAAAGGAATCCCGTGCCTTTTGGATGGCCGTCTGCTTGACAGCCTGTGGCTTTTCCTGTTCATAGGCATCCCGGCAGTCCGACAGGTTCTGGTTGATGGTTTTCTGCTTCTTGGCATGTTCCTTCCAGACTTCCGGCTGGGAGTGGCCGCAGTCCTGTTCCATCTGCCGGTAGCCTTGCATCTGTGTCGTCATATCCTTGGCGGCATCTTTCACCGGCTTCAGATCCTTTTCCGGCACGACCTTTTCTGTCTTTGCCATTTCCTGTGTCGATTCCTGATAGAACTGGGCTTCCCAGGCATCGAGTTCTTCCTGGGAAATTTCTTCATACATATCCTGGTTCATAATATTCTCCTCCAATTACTGACTAAGCTGTGCTTTTAGAACGCTGGTCATCTGTACGGTTATCGCATGGACGCAGTCCAGGGCTTCCGCCATGCCGCCGGTATGGACGAGGTATCCGCCCCGGCTGGCATCACCGGCAAGGGAAAAACAAATCATCATTTCCGATACCAGCAAGTCCACTTGATTCATCAGGCCCTTGGCCAGTGCCTTTACTACTTCCATGCTGCGCGTATCCCACGGCAGCCCTGGCCATTCCGGGTGGAACAGCAGCGGCATGGCGTTGCCTAATGTGCACATGGCTTCTTCCGGTGTCACGTTAGCTGCCATTAAGAAGCGCTTCGGTTCTTGCTTTGGCCTGGCACAGATGACGCAGTTCAGGTTCATCGAATCGATGTCATTCAGGAAGTCCCCGAACTTTTTCCTTAATTTCATGTCGATTTCGTTCATTCAAATCAGCTCCTTTCTTATCGGCTTATACCTTTCGTCTTATCTGTCGTTGTGCGCCGGACGGCGACGCGGCGTTTCCGTTTCGGCTTGTCCGGGATGGTGATGGACCGATGGATGGGCTTGAAATCCCGTTTCTTCGCCTTTTCCGGCCCTGGCTGAGGCACCGGTTCTACTGTCCTTGCAGCCCTTTCGATAGTGTGCTCATCGGTCTTCGTCTGTACCTTCTGCAGGTCACGTTCAATCATGTGGTCCTTGATGTAGTCCGTCATTTTCTGTGCTTCAGCAGCTGCCCGGAAAAGCTCATCCGGATCCTTTTCGATGACCTCGGCCCAGCTTTGCAGGTAGGCCACATGGTTCTCATAGTGCTCCTTACCTGGGGCTACGCCGTATTCCTGGCCCAGGAACAAGGAAGTCATTTCAGCTCGCAGTTCTTCCTTAGCGTAAATCGGGCCGCCGAACCCGTCAGACTTTGTGATGCCTTCCCGATTCATCCGGTTTTCAGCCCCCGTAGAATGGGCGATTTCATGGGCTACGGTCCCGTAGAAGGCCCCTAACGACTTGAATTCTTCCCTCGGCATGACATGTACACAGTCTTCACTGACCCGGTAGAAATTCTGGTTCTTCTGGTCGAATTGGACCTTGGCTTCGCTGTTGGCGATCATGGCTTCCATGGCAGCGTTCCGGTCCTTTTCATCGAGGGTGATGTCATGAGGCCTTTCCGGCGGGATGTTGGCAATCTGGTCGCCGTTGAAGACGATGTAGCGCCGGACCAGCGGTGGATTCAGCCGTCTTACGGCCGGTTTCATCCGGCCTGTTTCCGGATCGGGTTCCATCTTTGGCACCAGCTTCCCCGTCTTCGGGTCCTTTTCCATGAGGGGCTTGGTGTACTGCCAGTATTCAATCGGGATGCCCTTGGCCCCCTTCTTGATGTGAGGTTGCTTTTCAAAGGGAAGCCCTTCTTTCTGCAAAGATTTGACCTGATTGAACGTAGCCCAGCGGGTATCCTTGAAACCGAATCTGTCGGCAGTGACGGTGAGCATCATATTGTTGATGCCGTGGTATTTCGTATCCTTGCCCTGCAGGTCGGCTACAAGGTTGCGGTGAGGATGGCCATAATGGCCGCTGTCCCAGAAAAAGGGCTTGCCCGAACGGATGTCCTCTACGACACGCTTTGCCAGGGCTTCCCGTTCTTCCTGGATTTTCTGTGGTAACGGCATAAAATCAACTCCCTTCTAACGGACCCGTGCCGCATTATCGGCTTCCGATTCATTTTCCAGTTCCTGCTTTTCTTCATCCGTGAGCAGGTCAGCATCGCGCGGATCCATGCCGCCGTACTTTTCTTCAAAACGCATATCTTCTTTTTCCATATGGATTCTCCTTCCTACAATTTGAAACGGTTCTCGATATTATCCGGATAGAGCCTGTCCATCATCTCCTCCCGACGTTTCTGGTATTCCGGCTGCTGACTGACTTCCCGGACCAGCTTCTTGCCATAGTGGCTGATGACCCGGTTCAGACTGTACTTCTGCAATACCTGGGCTAGTTTCAACGGTGAATACTGCATCCCCGGCATGGCCATGCGCAGGAAACGTATATCTGCCTCGCGCTGCGCTTCTATCCCGGTGATTTCCTGCCCCTTCATGAAACGCTTATACAGTGCTGCCAAAGACGGCTGTGCCATCACAATCCCTCCTTTCCCTCTTCATAAAAAGCCTTTTCTAAGATTGGTTCCATCCCTTTCTGAAGCCAATGTGAAAAATAATCTTCATGGGAACGTTGCTGCATGGACTCACCTCGATTCTGTTATACCTGTTTTACCTGCTCACAAGCCGTTTAAACGGCTTTTTGTTTTATCTGTGATTAATGAGCTGTTCGCAGAAAGAAAAGGCCTTACAAGCGATTCTGTGACGATTTCAGGACATTTCCCGCTGGCGTTCCCTGCTTCTGGTGCGTTCCTGCCCTTTGCTCCGCATGACGGTCACATGGCGTTTGCGGCATACAGTGCATTTCTTTTCGTGGTTATCATGGGTGATAGCCTTTTCCTCGGTCATGTTTTTCTTCTTGTTCAAGGAATAGGTGATTCCTTTCTTGTCCATGTACCAGCGCAGTGATTCCAGGCGGCCCCGGTACTGCTGCTGCCAGAATTCCACATCATTCTGGTTGCCGGCACTCATGTCATCCTTGATTTGAGCATCGATATAGCGGAGTTCCCGGCTTTCATCGAGGATGTACTGCTTTTCATTCTTCGTGAGGCCCGACGCCAGCAACATTTCCTGATCGTCCGTATCGTCGTCATCAAAACCGATTTCCACAGACAGGTCTTCCTTCTTGCCGTCTTCCTGAATCAAAAGCTGATTTCTGCTGGCCGGTTCCCGTTCGATGTTATATTGCTTCAAGTAAGCATCGAGCTTTTCCAGGCGGTTCCACCACTGCGTAGCCGCTCTCGTAGCCCCGTAGCGGTTCCCTTTCTCTGTTTCTTCTACAACTCGGCTGTCTAGATAACGGAGCTTGGCAGCTTCCCGTTCCACATCCTTTTTGATTTTCCGAAGTGTTGCCAAGGGAGCTACTAAAATGGATTCGGCTTCCCGGCAGTTGTCATGGATACAGAATGGATAAATCGTCTTTTCCTTTTTCTGGTCTTCTTCCCTCGTTCTTTCTTTTGATTGCATGACTGGCTCCTTCCCTACACATACATACTGTGTATATACTCTAATCTCTTAATCTCTAGCGTCACTATCTGCGCATTTTCATAGCACATATGGCGCACAATGTGACGCCATTATAAATGGCTTAATAAAGCTATAGGGTAGCTTTTTTGAAATAATTTCTCACACCTATGTTGATACCTTTGTTGATTTCACACTGCAGGGGGTGTTGATTTCGTGTTGACACATTTTTCACTTTTTTTGAACATGGGTGTAACGAATGGCGCACAATGTGACGCCCCTACAAATGGCTCAACAACAAGTCATACGACGTTTTTTGATATACGTTATCGAACAATGTTGATAGGTATGTTGATAGGCATGTTGATTCGATGTTGATTCGATGTTGATTTCCTATTCACAAATGTTGATTTTCTTGTATATCTAATCAAAATGTGATAGAATTTGTGGATTTAAATTTATTTTCGTGTATATGCCGTTTTATTTTCCCGGAGGTAATTCTTTGTGCTTTTGGGCCCGAATTTTCCTCATATAAGTTCTACTGGACGCATTATGACGTTGCTTTCTCATTCGCCTGGCACTATCGGTTTCACTGCCAACTAAAGTTTCAAAATGAGTAATATACAACGTCCGTGATTCAATCCAAGACAGCAACCCAGCATGAAGAAGTGTATCAACTCCTACTCGCACGGTAGATGTCGGCATCCGTACTTTATGAGCTAAATCTTCCGGAGTATACGGAAGTTCTTCATCACAAAGCATCCGTACCAACTTTCCATCTGTTTTCAGAGCGATTTTGCATAACATGATGTAAAGCGCAAAATATTTGCTACCTTCTTCTTGTGTGAGCAACCATTCGATGGGATCACTTTCTAAAAAATCTTCAGCTAATTTCAAGTAATACCAACGCTTGTTCTTACTCATAAATACCTTCTTTCACCATTACGCCTGTTCCGTATATGGCGGAATCGCCTGGTTCGTCGTAATGGAAATATCATAGTGTCTGGGATGAATCCCACAAGTAATGATGTTTTCGGCTTCCGTATCGTAGCCGATGTACTGGCCGGTCTTGTTGTTCCATACTACATTCGTAAGGACAATCTTCCGGCCGTTGATTTCAAGGTTGATCGTGAACTTATCATTCTTTGTTTTCATGTTCTGTATTCCTTTCTGCGGCTTTTACAAGTTCAATGAGATTCTTCCCTTCAAACTGTTCTAAAAATGCGTTCAGCGTGAATTTACGCACTCTGGGATAGCGTCCAAAATAAATAGCTGGCAACATTTTCAGCTGAATCAGCTTATGAATGAATCCCTGAGATGTCCTCAATTTCTTTGCGACGTCGGGAACCGTAATTAGCTCATCCATACTGTCATAAACGACTTTGATGTCCGGAATGTTTGTCATATTAATCACATCCTTCTTTTTGTTGTTTCACTTTTATCTTGATAATTTTTAATTTCTGCTTATGTGGATTGGTAAAATCTTTTTCTTCCATACTTTTTTCACAATGTGATTTCCAGTGTTTAAATTGCATACATGCAATTTATGTGACAAAAAAAATAGAGAAAGTTTCTTCGTTGCTAAGATGCAATCTGCTACAAATAATAAAGATCTCATTTCGAGTGAAATCACTAATCCCATTCATTTTGCGGTAAAGTGTAGCTATATTTATGCCCAGCCAAGCGGCTACATCTTTTAATGTAAAGCCTCGTTTAGATACCGCATATTTAAACTTATAAATATCAAACATCCCATTCACTCTCCTTTCTTGCATCTATGCAATTATTATAATGCACTCGTTTTTTATTGTCAATGCATAAATGCAATTTTAGTCGCCTTTATCGCCATTAATATTGCATTATTGCAATATTTTTTATATAATGGTACATATAAAATCGAGGTGACTACATGAAAACTGTTAAATCAATTATCCGTGACAATCGGCAAAAGTTAAATCTCACAAAAGCCGAACTAGCGGAAAAAATCGGGGTAAATGCAAGTACGATTACTCGCTGGGAATCTGGAGAAGTGGCCAATATGACTAGAAAAAACATGATTAAGTTAGCCAATGTACTTCATATATCTCCTATGGACCTTTTAGGAAAAAATCAAGATGCACTTCCATCACTCAATCTTTCTGAAAATGAAAAAGAAATGCTCTCTTTATATAAACAGTTAGATACCGAAGATAAAGCTGAAATTAAGGGTGAAATGAAAGGAATGTTAAAAGCTGATAAGTATAAAATGAAGTTGAACGACGAAGCAATCTAATATTTGTTGATTTCAAAGATAAGAAGTAACTTAGGAGGTGGCTCATCATGAAATTAAAAAAGATATTCCTCGGTCTGACAGCAACCTGTCTTTTCGCAATCCCATCGGTATTTGCACAGAATTATCTGATGGCAAATCAATTCAAGCTGGGTGGACTTGCTCTCGGAGCTTCTAAAGGGTATGTCCATACTATATATGGGCAACCAGATAGTACACGGACTCAATATACGGATACACCTTACGGGACAACACGGATTGATTATATCGAAAACTATGGCAATTCAGTTTCTATTGATTATGCTGGTCTGGTAGGTCGTTTCCCTATTACAGATGCTAGTGGTGTCTTCATGATCACTGTCACAGCCAATAACGGCTGGGCTACGGAACAAGGGGCTACCGTCGGTATGGATGAATCCAAATTACGTGAAATATATGGTGATAACTTCGATACCTTCGTAAATGAGGACGGCATCACCTGCTACCAGTATTCGGGGTATCATTCCCCGTACTGCTATGTTTTCGGTATCAAGAATCATAAAGTAGTTTCCATTCTGATGACTAATGGTGAATAGAGGGGTTAATTATGGACACATTCAAAACAATCGTTGAAATCATCATCGCAATTTTGATCATTCGCTATATCATCCAAAAATATAACGTCTTGGGCTGCTACCGGGAGCCAGTCCGGAAAACACGGGCCGACATTGACACGTATAAAGATCAGGAACAGGCTACGCTCCAGCGGCTGTACGAAATCGCAGAGCACTTCAGCCAGCAGGAACGGAACATCCATATGCAGACTACCCTGGCCAATATGTCCCGCAACGGCTCTAATTTCCAGGCTTTAGCAGCTGCTTATCCGGAGCTGAAATCGAACCAGACGTACCTGTCACTTATGCACAGTGTCGAAAACTTGGAAGGAAGCATCCAAAGCAGCCGTCAGGAATACAATAATGCCGTCGGTCAATATCAGATGATCCGCAGCCAAATCCCCTATTGCATCCTGGCTCCGCTGTTCGGCTTCAAAGCGGCTGAATATAACATGGGGAAAAATCAAGAAGAAGCCTCCCAGACAGCCCCGGTTTCCTTCTCTCAGCCAGCTCCGGAACTGACAGCCCCCAGCGAAGTGCTTCCGGAAGCTGAATATCAGTGTCCGAAATGCCATTCCAAACTGCAACAGAAAACGGGTAAGTTCGGAACCTACTGGCGCTGTGAAAATCCACAGTGCAAAGCCGACTTCACCGATAAAGACGGCGAACCGGTCATCATCACCTGCCCCGATTGCCATAACGGCTATCTCCATAAACGCACCCTGGGGCACCAGGAATACTGGACCTGCAGTAACTATCCGTCTTGCAAGGCCAAGTATCCGGCAGATGCATCCTTCATTTTGACGTCACCGACGAAAGGTCATGAATAATATATAGCATAAAAACCGTTTGAAAGGAGCTCGATTATATGGCTTACCTTCGCAAACGAGGAGACAAATGGTATTACACCGTATGTTGGACAGACGAAAAAGGGAAACAACATAAATCAGAACGTGTTGGCGGCCTGACCAAAGCAGAATGTCAAAAAGCCTGGCGCAAAGCGATGGAATCGGTAGACATTACCGGGATTTACCAAAAGCCTTGTGACTACAAAATAGCTGATTGCCTGGAAGCATGGCTAAAAGCCATCAAAAAAGAATACAAGCAAAACACGCTGGACAATTATTCGTCAACCGTTCATAACCACCTCATTCCGGATTTAGGAGACTACCAGCTGAAAAGAATAAAGACCTCTATCCTTCAAGATTGGTTGAATCAGCAGCGGGATATATACAGCCGATCGACGGTCAAGGTTTTCTTTGCCGTTTTAAAAAACTTCTTCCGATGGATAGTCTTGAACCGGCAATATATCGAAAACAATCCAATGGAAAATGTTTCCATCCCCAGATATTTCACCGTGCCTAAAAAGACACATGTTTTCACATCCGATGAGATGAAGGCCATCCTGGCTCACTTTGGTCCAGAACATCCATTTCATATGCCTATCATGCTGAGTTACTGCTGCGGTATGAGATTAGGAGAATGTCTGGCCTTGACATGGGATCAAGTCGATTTTGAAAACCGTGTCATAGAAGTCAAATTTAATCAGTACGACAAAAGAAGCCTTCCTCAAAGAACTGCTCCAAAAAGCGTTGCCTCTATCCGCAAAATTACCTTTGGAAAAAAGCTTTATGATGCCTTGAAGGAAAAACAATGGTTGCAAAAAGAAGCCCGCTTTAAAGCAGGCCCTTTCTATACAGATTCTAACCTTGTCTGCACAGATGGTTCGGGTGCTTGCATGACTTCAAACAATCTTCGTTTTTTTGGCATGTGGTGCAAAGAAAAATTTGGTGCAGGATCATTTCACAGCCTTCGCCATACTCATGCCACAATGCTGATTGAAGCCGGTATGGGACTTGACTATGTCAGCAAAAGACTTGGCCATGCCAGCATGTATACGACAGCTGATATTTATGATGATGTCACCTGCAAACGAGAAGAAAAAGCCATCGAACTCATGGATAAGATTCTATGAGATTATAATGACTATTTATACAAAGTGCAATTCATGGTTACTTGATAGGCATTTAATAGGAATCCTCGCAAAGGAGTTGAAAAAAAACAACTTCAACTCCTTTGCCGATTTCAAAAATTGCAAATCGGCAAAATCTCGGCAAATACCCCTCATCCGCATGGTTGACCAGTTTCTCCTTAACATATATTATCGGACGTAAAATATTATTTTTTGAGTTTATCCACGTTATACGCTGCTTAAATATACAAGTTTTCTTGTATATTCTGTATATGTTTACATAGTTTCTACACACTTGTTTATTTTGATTTATTGTATATTAGTTGTATATGTAAACGTATTTTTATTTTAGCCTTGCATAATCTGCTTGCTATGATATAATAAATACAGTTACATTCTAATAGTTCAGATGAATTGTAAACTGAAAAGGCTGCCTGTGTTGCGTATCAGCTCTGACGCATAGCAGGCAGTCTTTTTTTGGTGTAATTTTGGTACACTTTTACAAATAAGCTATATTTCCTTGTGTGTTTTGAAGTATATAAGGCTGTTATAGCTACTATATATAGTATGTATAGCTGAAAACATTGAAATTTCAATTCTCCTCCAAAAACAGACAGAACGCTGAAAATCCGTTAGGCAAGCGGGTTTCGGCGTTCTGTTTTGTTGTGTTGATACTGTTTTGATACAGTTTTATATATGCTTCTGTTGCGGCAGAGCATATTTCCCTAAGTATAATTATATTATGCAATTGAGGCTGTATTGCAGATTTTTTATTTGCACAAAAACGGCCTTAGCGTTATAATAATCTATTACTGTTGTATGATTTTGTTTTATTTTGAGGTGGATTTTATGAAAAACTGGAAGATTGTTTTAGCCATTCTTACGGTTAATGTTGTGCTGATGGCTGCAGGCTATACTATGCTTATTCCCTTTTTGCCGATGTATCTGATGAACGAACTGGGAGTAAGTGCCGATGATGTAAAAATGTGGAACGGCGCGATTTTTTCCATAACCTTTCTGATTGGCGGTATCATGGCGCCTATCTGGGGTAAAATGGCTGATACGCACGGCAAAAAGATGATGGCGGTGCGTGCGGGTGCAGGCCTGGCTCTGTCGTACTTTTTGGGCGGCATAGTAACTACGCCGGAGCAGATGTTCGGTGTGCGTGTGCTGCAGGGCTTTGCTGCCGGCTTGTGGAGTGCGTGCCTGGCTATTGCTACCAGCCTGGTGCCGATGGAAAAGCTGGGCGTGAGCTTGGGCATTATGCAGGCAGGACTGACCTGCGGCAACGTCATTGGTCCGCTTGTAGGCGGTTCATTGGCAACGCTGTTTGGCATGCGTGCCTCATTCTTTGTTGCAGGTGGGTTACTGACAATTATTACGCTGGTATTTATGTTCTACATTCCCGAGCCGCCGAAGGCGGAGCCGAAAAAGCTTGCGTCCAAGCCGCAGGTACAGCTTTTACAGCAACCTGTAATTCGTGAAACGCTGATTTACATTGCTGTAGCTCAGATGGTTATCCTGCTGATTCAGCCGATTTTGAGCCTTTATATCGCAGAGCTGAACCATGGTGAGGGCAACATTATGTTTCTTTCCGGCGTGGCCTTCTCGCTCGTAGGCATTGCCAGTGCTATTACTGCGCCGAGCTGGGGACGCTTCGGACAGGAGCACGGCTTTTATAAAGCGTTGTGCGCTGCTACGCTGCTTTCCGGCTTGATGAGTGCGGTGACGGCAATGCCGCAGACACTGCTTTTGTTCTGTGTCTGTAATTTTTGCTATGGCTTGTGCTGTGCCGGTATTCAGCCTTCGCTGAGTGCGGTGTTGGCCAGCAATACAACTACCGACCAGCGCGGACGCGTTTTTGGCTTTATGTTCAGTGCGCAGCAGTTCGGTTCCATGGTAGGTCCTGTACTTGGCGGAGCTATTGCTACATTTGCGCCGTTGCAAAGTCTTTTTGTAGTAGCCGGCGTGATTCTTTTCGGCATTAGCGCTTGCGTTTGGCTTCGTCATGGTCATGAGCAAAATATTGTTGCTTAGACTGCTTAGAACGTTATAATTACAGATAATTTTCAGAAAATTAATCAGTTAAGAAAAACTCTGTAAGTCTTGTAATATGAGGCTTTCAGAGTTTTTTCTTTTGCTTGCGGTAAAAAAGATTTTTATGTCACATAGATTTCACATATGTGACAAATAAAATTAGACAGAAAATTCACAAATAGTCTATAATCGGCCATGTGGAGGTGATGAAAATTAAGCTTAGAGGAGGCGTGAGCCTGGCGGAGCAGATCAGCTTCTACAGGCAGCTGGCGGTAATCCTGCGCAGCGGCCTGCCGTTACTGAATGCGCTGCAGCTATTGCAAAAGCATGGCAGCGCTAAGCAGATGCTGCTCTGCTATCGTCTGCAGCAAAGGCTGCGCCGTGGCAGCAGCCTGGCACAGGCCTTGGCAGCGGAAGCGGATTGCTGTACTCAGCTGGCAGTTACTTTGGTGGCTGTGGGGGAAGAAAGCGGTGAGCTGGCCACGTTGCTGGAGCAGCTGGCAGATTATTACAGCCGCCAGCTTAAGCTGCGGCGTTTTGTGCAGAGGGCTGTAACTTATCCGGCATTTTTGCTGCTGGCATCGTTTTGCGTGCTGCTGCTGTTTTTACTGTACATCCTGCCGGTACTGGCGGATACCTACAGCGCTATGGGCGTGCTGCCGATGGGTACATTGGCTTTGCTGCTGACGCTGAAGGATGCTTTGCTGCAGCAGCCGTTGGCAGCGCTGGCGTTGACGGCAGGCGTAGCAGCTGCACTTTTTTTGCTGGGACGCAGGCTGCTGCGCTGTTTTTTACGCAGCCGGTTAAGCGGAAATTTTCATGGCCTTTTATTAGAAGTACGCTTTTGCAGATTGCTGGCCTTGCTTTTGGAAAGCGGTGTAGGCATAACAAGAGCGGTGGCGATTGTGACGGATACCATGGATGATGAGCAGTATGCCGGGCAGCTGCGCCTGCTGAATAGCAGGCTAAAGCGAGGCATTGCGATTGAACAGGCTGCAGGCGGCGCAAAAGAGCTTTTTTCGCCGCTGATGCTGGAGCTTGTATGCGTGGGCGCATCTACAGGTTATCTGCCGCAAATGCTGCAGGAAGCAGTAACGGCCGGTGAGCAGCGTCTGCAGCAGCAGCTTGGCAGGCTGCAGGAGCTGATGGTGCCCTTGCTGCTTTTAGTGGCAGCGATTATCATAGCGGGAATCGTCTGCATAGTTATCGGTCCGCTATTTGAGATGCTTTCGGCAATGCCGGAGTAAATTCAGGAGGTACGATTATGTTAAAAACAATGCGTAAACAGGGAGGCTTTACTTTAATCGAGGTAGTAGCAGCGGCGGCGCTGATTGGCATTATGGCTACCATGCTGCTGCCTTCGCTTTCGGGTGCTAACGACAGAGTGAAGAATGCCCGTCTGCAAAACGATCTGGTGACTATCGACCAGGCAATTCAGCTGTATAAGATGGATGCAGGCACTGTGCCGGCAGAGCTTACTACACTGGACAGCGAATATCTGGGCGGTAAGCTGGAATTCAAGGATGCCAAGGGCGAGGCACTTACCTATACACCAAATACAACCGACGGCACCTATACCCTCAGCGGCAAAAACAGCAAGGGTGCGGCAGTAACCTCACCGGGCAGTAAAGCTAACGCCGGTGAATAATAAGACAGCAGGCTATCTGCTGTTGGAGCTGCTGCTGGCACTTGGGTGCCTGGGACTTGCGGCAGTAATGCTGTATCCCGGAAGCAAGACGCTGCAGCGGCAGTATTACAGGCAGCAGCTGCGCTATACAGCATATCTTTTGGCGGCGGATATCAGACAGATGCAGCAGCAGACGCTGTTTCAGCCGGAAAATTATATGTACACGCTTAAAGTCAGCGATAAGGATAAGCATAGCTACAGAATTGAGCGCGCGCATAAAATCTGGAAGCGTGTAAGGCTCGATGCTGACATCAGCCTGACGTGCGAAAAAGCGATTAAGAATCTCAGCTATAATGAAAACGGCAATCCGACAGCCATTGGCGGTTACAGGCTGGAGCATAGACAGCTGCCTGATATGTACTGCCGGCTGACGGTGCAGCCGGTTACAGGCAGGGTGACTGTTTATGAAAAATAGCAGAGGCTTTTGCCTGGTACAGGAGCTGGTGTGCTTCTGCCTTACGGCAGTGCTGCTGGCGACAGCGATACAGGGCTTTTACCGCAGCAATTATCTGCTGAATGAAAGCCTTGAACTGCAGCAGGCGGTACAGGCCGCACAGCAGGTGCTGGCGGGCGAAGAATATAGCGGCCGCTTTGACGTGACGCAAAGAATTAGCTCAGGCAGCACAGAATGTTTGGCGGTACAGGAGGTGCAGGCTGCTTATGGCAAGGTCAGGGTTACGCTTATCCGTGCGCTGCCGACGGCAGAGGGGCTATCTGCTTCTGGAGCTGCTGCTGGGACTTTTGCTGGCAGTAGTGCTGGTGACGTTGGTCTTTAAAGCAACAGGCACTGCCGGTCGCAGCTTTGGCCGCCTGCAGGATGAGCTGCAGCTGCAGGAAGCCAGACGGCATATTTTGGCGCAGTTAGAAAAGATAGTCTGCTATGATGCACAGAGCGTGCGTCTGCAGACTGACGGCAAAATAAGTTGCAGGATGCTTGAGGGGTGTAAACAGGTGACTGTTTACAGCGATAAGCAGGGCATATACCAGAGGACGCGTACCAATAAAGGCACGGGTGTGAATCCGGTGTCGCTGGAGGAGGTAGGCGTTTTCGGATGGCAGGTGCGACGCTGCTCGCCGCAAATGCTGTGCGTAAGCTTCGATCTTTACCGTAACGGCAGAAGCATGCGGGTGACGCAGTATTTTATTTGTTATAGTGCGAGGATAACAGATGATGCATAGCGCAAAGGGCAGTATATCGCTTCCGTGCCTGTTGGCAGCGCTCTTGCTGGCATTCAGCGCCCAGCTTTGCCTGCTTTATGCAGTAAAGGGCTATGAGGCGGAAAAGGATTTTTTACGGGGGCAGCAGCTGCGGCTGTTGTGCGGCTCCGTATTGCAGGCTATAGGTCAAAAACCGCAGCCTGCGGGTACGCAGCTTTGCTATGAGGGCGAGCTGCAGCCGGGCAACGAACCGGTAAAAGTGACAAGCGAAAGCAGTTACAGCTCGGATGGGCAGATAGATTACCTGAAGGTGTCTGCCGTAGCCGCTAATCATGTTGGCGCAGTACAGCGGCTGCACAGGCTTAGGGTGAGCTTCAGTCCGGAGATGCGGAAGCTGGCAGCTAAGAGCGTTCTTGCGGGACGTTCGCTGACAGGAGGAGAATATCTGCAGCAGGCAGCGTTATATACAAGCACAGAAGAAGTAAGGCTGCCGCAGATTAGCTTTCTGCAGAATAAATGCGCTGCTTCGCTGAACAAAAGGACTACGGAGGAAAACGGCCTCAGCGCCCGCTTTTATTATCTGAGGAGTAATACTTCGCTGATTCTTGGCAGCAAAGGCCTGCAGGGTGCAACATTGATAGCCAATAAGCTGTCGATAAATACCGCACCGGGTTCATATTACACGGACCGCATAGTGCTTATTAGTGAAGAGGGCGATATTACGCTGGGTGACGGTACCAAAATGGCACAGGCGCTGCTGCTGGCGAAGGGAACGGTGACGATAGGTGCAGGCTGTCAGCTGAACGGCTTTGTTCTGGCAGACAAAATCGTGCTCAGGGGAACAGCAGACCTTACTCCTGATACAGGTGCTGTTGAACCGATGCTGACACCGGCCTTCAATAAGCCGTAATTTTGTTGAATATATTGCATAACCAAAAAAAGAACTAGCCGGAGCTATGACTGCTCTTGCTAGTTCTTTTATATTGTTTATTCAGCTGCAGGTTTTTCAGCCTTAGCCTTTTTCTTGTTGTGCGCCTGCATAACCTCTTCGATATCGCCGGATTTAATCCATTCCTCCAGCGCTGTGGCCATTTCTGCTACTGCTGCTTCGATAGCGGTTTTGTCCTCGCCCTGAAAGGCATGCAGTACATGGTTGACAACTGCCTTATTATTGCGTGCCGGATGGCCGATGCCGATTTTAAAGCGCGGGTAAGCATCGGTGCCCAAATGCTCGGTAATGGATTTGATGCCGTTGTGGCCGCCGGCGCTGCCCTTGCGACGGATGCGCAGCTGACCTACGGGCATATCCATATCATCCTGGATAACAGCTATATCATCCGGATCGATGTGATAGAAGTTGGCGTAGGCACCAACAGCAACACCGCTGAGATTCATGTAGGTGGTTGGCTTGATGATGATGATTTTTTCGGGAGCGCGGTATTCTGCCATATAGGCACTGCGGTCCTCCTTACCGAAGCTTACACCAAGACGGCGTGCCAGCTCGTCAACTACCATAAAGCCGATGTTGTGACGGGTATTTTCGTATTCGCGGCCGATATTGCCAAGGCCGACAATTAGTTTCATATTGTTGCTCCTTTTTATTTATTAAGTTCTTCGATGGTGACAAATTCATATCCCTCTGCACGCAGACGGTCGATGATGAGGCCGACTGCCTCAATCGTCTGGTCACGCGGTGCCAGATTTTTGGGACTATCGCCGTCATGCAGCAGGACAATAGCACCGGGGGATGCGTTCTCGCAGACTCTGTCGGCGATTACCTGCACGCCTGGGTTTGTCCAGTCGCGGGGAATGATGCTCCAGTTTACTATCTGCATACCTGCATCATTGATAGCCTTGACAGTGCTCCAGTCCTTGAAGCCGTGCGGCGGACGCATATACTGCGGTGCAGTACCGGTGATGCTTTGCAGCGTTTGCTTGCCATAGGCGATGTTGGCGGCAGCTTCGCTGCTGCTGAGCTTAAGCAAATCCTTGTGATAGCCTGCATGCAGAGCAATCAGGTGTCCTTGTGCCTGGACGAGCTTTACTGTTTCCGGATGCTTGGCAGCGTTTTCGCCCACCATAAAGAAGGTGGCATGCACGTTTTTGGCAGCCAAAAGCTTGAGCAGCTTCTGGGTATAGGGCGGATAAGGGCCGTCATCAAAGGTGAGGGCAATGAGCTTGCGCCCGTGGGTATTTTCCGCATGTGTTATAACCTTGCCATAAAAGCTGTTGCCGGGAAGTACGGCGAGCAAGAGCAGCGCGCCTGCAAGCGTAAGACTGAGAGCAGCGCTTATAGCGGCAGTCTTTCTGCTGATTTTTTTGTATATCCCCAGCCACAGCAGCAGTACGCCGGCAAGGGAACAGATAATAAGAAGATAAATGATACGCATAGTTACTCCAAATATTAAAGCCGGTAGTTTTGCCGGCTTTAATCATAACAAAAAGGCTTGCCAGAGGCAAGCCTTTTTATATTACGCTTAGTGTTTGGTATCGAATAATTGGCTTACAGACCAGTCATTGTAAATGCGCAGAATGGTTTCTGCCAGAATCGGCGCAATGGAGAGCACCTTAATTTTCGGGTGCTTTTTGGAAGGAGCCAGAGGAATGGTGTTGGTAACAACCAGCTCGGTGATATCGGATTGAGCAATGCGGGACAGTGCCGGATCGGTCAGGATCGGGTGAGTGCAGCATGCATATACTTCTTTAGCACCAAATTTCTTCAGGGCACGTGCGCCTTCGGTCAGGGAGCCTGCGGTATCAACCATGTCGTCTACCATGATGCAGGTTTTGCCTTTAACGTCGCCAATCAGGTTCATAACCTCAGCAACGCCGGGTTCCGGACGACGTTTGTCGATGATAGCCAGCGGTGCATTCAGCATTTCAGCGAAATTGCGGGCACGGCTTACGCCACCAAGGTCCGGAGAGATAACAACCATGTCTTCCAGATTCTTGGATTTAATGTATTCTGCCATCAGCGGGCCGCCGGGCATATGGTCAAAGGGGATGTTGAAGAAGCCTTGAATTTGTGCAGCGTGCAGGTCGATGGTTACTACACGGGTAATGCCTGCAGTTTCCAGCAGGTCTGCCATCAGCTTAGCAGTGATAGGCTCACGGCCGCGTGCTTTGCGGTCCTGGCGTGCATAGCCATAGTAGGGGATAACAGCAGTGATGTGGTTAGCGCTGGCGCGTTTGAAGGCATCAGCCATAATCAAAAGCTCCATTACGTTATCGTTAACGATAGGGCCGCAGGTCGGTTGTACAATGAAGATATCCTTGCCACGTACACTTTCGTTAATCATTACCTGAACTTCGCCGTTGTTGAAACGGTTAACTACAGAATCACCAACGGTGGTTCCGAGGTAAGCAGCGATTTCGCGTGCCAGATCAGGGTTTGCATTACCGGTAAATATTCTTAACTTATTCTCGTCAGACAACATGTCCAATCCCTCCAAAATTACCTTGTTGTAGTTTGCTGGTGCGATGAGCAAAACTTTACTTAAATTTAATTATACACAAAAAACACGTAAATCACAAGTTTTTTGTAAACTTTTTGACACATATGTGACTATAAAAGCTTATTTATCCTCGTTACGGTATTTTTCGGCCCAGCCTTCGATATTTTTCTGACGGGCACGTGCAATGCCCAGAGCATTTTCGGGTACTTCCTTGGTGATAGTGCTGCCTGCACCGATGTAGGTGTTGGCCTGTACGGTTACAGGTGCAACAAGGTTGGTGTTGCAGCCGACGAAGGCGTTGTCACCGATAACGGTGCGGTGCTTCTTCTTGCCGTCGTAGTTGACTGTGATGCAGCCGCAGCCCATGTTAACGCCGCTGCCGATATCGCTGTCGCCGATGTAGGTGAGGTGAGGCAGCTTGGTGCCTTCGCCTACGTTAGAGTTTTTAACCTCTACATAGTTGCCGATTTTAACGTGGTCGCTGATAACGGTGTCGGGACGCAGATGAACGTACGGACCGGCGGTAACGTGGTTTTTTACCTCGCAGTCATGGCCGTAGATGAATTGCAGATGGTTGTCGTCACCGATTTTTACATTAGTGAAGCGGGCGTTAGGACCGATTTCGCAGTCCTCGCCGATTTCAGTTGTACCTTCCAGCCAGGTGTAGGGATAAATAACGGTATCGCGGCCGATTTTTACGCTTGCTTCGATGAAGGTGCTGGCAGGATCCATAATGGTTACGCCTGCATCCATCAGCTTATCCAAAATGCGTTGGCGCATAACGCCTTCAGCAACGGAAAGCTGCTTGCGGGAGTTGATACCCATAACCATATCGCTGTCGGCAGTGGAAATACCGCCAACCTTAGCACCTGCTTCGTTGAGCTTTTGCAGTACGTCAGTCAGGTAATATTCGCCCTGCGCGTTGTCGTTAGTCAGGGTAGCCAGCACGTCAAACATTTGCGGGCATTCCATGCAGTAAATACCGGTGTTGATTTCCTTGATAGCTTTCTGTTCTTCGGTAGCATCCTTCTGCTCTACGATGCCCTGTACATTGCCGTCAGTATCGCGTACAATGCGGCCGTAGCCGAACGGATCGTCCATAATTGCCGTAAGTACGGTAGCAGCAGCGCCGCTTTCCTGATGTGCTTCGCAGAATTTTTTCAGCTCTTCGCCGTCCAGCAGCGGGGTGTCGCCGCACAGGATGAGCGCAGTGCCGTGGAAGTCCTTCAGGGTATCGGCAGTCTGCATTACAGCGTGGCCGGTGCCAAGCTGCTGGGCCTGCAGGGCGATGGTTCCCTGATTGCCTACCATTGCTTCTACCAGTTCTGCCTCATGGCCGACGATAACAACCTTTTTGTCTGCGCCGGCAGCGCTTGCAGCGTCAATTACGTGCTGCAACATGGGCTTGCCGCCTACCTTGTGCAGTACTTTGGGGTATTTGCTGCGCATTCTTGTGCCTTTGCCTGCGGCGAGGATTATTGCTACTAATTCTGACATGTGAGTTCTTCCTTTCCTGACTGTCTATAAGGCATCATCTGCGTCACAACGTTTCCTAGACGTACAAGTAGTACGCCGTCGTCACCGTCGTTTAGCATCTGATACCTTCCAAACAGCCTGACGTAGTTTATAGTTGATAAAAATTCGGTCTGCCCATAAGGCATCATCTAAAAATACCTTCTAGCCAGCCTTATGTATTATTTATTTACTTCCAATGTTACTTTCTGCTGTTCTTCGTCTACGTTATGCAGGGTGAAGAAGGCAGTGTAATCTTCTACCAGCTTGCGGTCCGGTGCAGCGGTGGCGATTAAAAAGGCTTTGCCTACAACCTGAGCGCCGACTTCGTGAGCCAAAGCAATCATGCCTTTGGCGGTGCCACCGCCCTTCATAACATCATCCACAATCAGCACACGGCTGCCGGGCTGCAATGCGCGCTTGGGCATGGCCATGTTTTGGATAACCTTGGTGGAGCCGCTGACGTAATTGATGTTGACGGTGCTGCCTTCGGTAATATCACTGGTGTGACGGGCGATGACAAGAGGCACGTTAAATGCACGCGCAGTTTGCATAGCCAGCGGAATACCGCTTGTTTCAACCGTCATGATGCAGTCCGGTGCCAGCTCCTGCAGACGGAGCATGAAGATTTCACCCAGACGCACTACGGTTTCCGGATGGCAGAGAATATCGGTAGTATAAAGCATACCGCCGGGCAGGATGCGGTCCGGGGAGGTGAGGCGGGCAGCAAGCTCTTCCAAGAAGGCTGCGTCGTCCTCCGGCAGATGGCCGGGGATAAAGCGTACACCGCCGGCAGCGCCGGAAACGGTTTCTACCTTGCCGAGGCCGTAAAGCTCCAGTCCGGATTTTACGGCTAAAACATCCTCGCTGAGGGTGGATTTGGCGATAGCAAATTTTTTGCAGAAATATGAAAATGAAAACAGCCGATATGGATGATCGGCTAAAAGTTTACTTAACGCTGCTACGCGTTCAATTCTTTTGGCTTTTACCATATGTAAGCGTCCTCCTTGCAAGTTCTAAATCACTTGGTTTATCTATATCCATGCCGATACAGGCATGACGGGTGATGATGGCTTTGCAGCGCATTTCCAGAAGTGCGGAGGTGCGTGTTTCCGCATCGGCCACTGTCAGACGATGGCACAGGAGCTTTATCAAAAAGCCCCATCCGAGCCAGTTGCACAGCTTAAGCGGTGATTTGCGGCGGGCAAATATTTCGCGTGCTTTTTGCTGGCCGCCGGGAATAATCTCTTTGGCCATCAGCATCATATTGCCGCCGGTAAAGATGCCGTCGCGCAACTTGCCGTAGGTACGCTTTGCATCGGGATAAGCACTCAGGCAGGCATCCTTGGGGATGATGGGATAATAAAGCTGGCTTTCGGGGAAGGCATTGCAGGCTGCAAGAAAGTCGCGTACTGCAAGGGAGGTCAGCAGCGGAATGTCGTCGCATACTCCTAGCAGCTTTTCGCTGGCATCAGGACCTAAGGCTTCGGAGGCAGCGACGGCTGTAGCCGGCAGGTCGCCTGCGGCTTCACACAGCAGAACGTCGGCCGGTAACGTACCCTCTAAAAGCGCCAAGGCTTCGGGGCGGGCAGCTACGACAATACGGCGGATGCGTCCGCTTCCCTGCAGGGCTGCAATGATATAGTCTATGAGGCGCTTATCGCCAAGCGGTGCCAGGCAGCGGTGTTCGGTGCCGGCATAGGACTTCAGCCAGGGACTGAGGCCGCCTGCTAAAATAAAAGCATCTATATTAGCAGTTGTCATGCTTACGCCTTCTTCTGCGGCAGATGCTCGCTGAGGGAACGCATGAGGGTGTGCTCGGCGTTTTCCAGATGGATACGGGCTGCGTATTGTGCACGTTCTACATCATGTGCGGCAATTGCTTCTACCAGATTGCGATGTTCGTCCATGGTTTCCACTAAACGTCCCGGGTAGCTCATAGAACGGCCGCGGATAGTAGTCATCTGCTCGCGCAGGTTATTGATGATGCTGCGCAGACGCTCGTTGCGGCTGGCAGTGTATAACATATCATGGAAGGCAGTATCTACTTCGACGATTTTATCCATATCATTGTTGGCGATATGCTGGCCAATTTCGATAAGATAACCGTTAAGCTGTTCAAGCTCCTCATCCGTAATACGCTCGGCAGCCAGACCGGCAGCCAGAATATCAAGGCTGATACGGATTTCGTAAATTTCGGTGATATCTTTAATGGAAATATCGGCAACATAGGTACCGCGACGGGGAATCATAACTACAAAGCCTTCCAGCTCCAGCTTACGGATTGCTTCGCGCACGGGCGTACGGCTTACGCCCATTTCGTCAGCCAGCTGGATTTCCATGAGGCGTTCGCCGGGGCTGAAGGTGCCGTCAATAATAGCTTGACGGATATTTTCACAGACAAGCTCACGCAGAGGCTTGTAGCTGTCTAGTTTTATAGGCTGCAAATGTCCGGACATATTAGTTTCTCCTTCCGATAGTTGTCGTAATTGCTGTTTCTACATCAAAATCTGTCAGTGCCTGCTGTACGCGCTTGGCAGTTTCTTTGTCAGCAGTAAGGCCGAAGACGGTCGGGCCGCTGCCGCTCATAAGAGAATAGTAGGCGCCTGCTCCCAGCATAGCAGCCTTAATAGAGGCTATAACGGGGTGTGCCGGGATTGTAACTGTTTCTAAAACATTGCCCATATAGGGAACGATGGCTTTGCCGCCTTCGCGCAGATATGCTTCCAGCTGCCAGATGCAGGGTGCATGTACTACACGGCCGTGGTTAAAGTTCTTGTAAACCCAGGCGGTGGAAACCTCCAGTCCGCGGGGCTTGGCCAGTACCAGCCAGGTTTCGGGCATGTCCTCCAGCTTGATGAGGACTTCGCCGCGACCTGTTGCCAGCATGGTGCCGCCTTCGATGCAGAATGGGATATCGCTGCCCAACTGCGCAGCGAGCTGTTCCAGCTCATAATTTTCCAGGTTAAGCTCCCAGTAACGGTTCAGACCGCGCAAAACTGCTGCCGCATCACTGCTGCCACCTGCCAGTCCTGCCGCTAGAAAAATTTTTTTGTTCAAGGCGATGTGAACGTTCGGAATAATATCGCAGTGACCTGCGAGCAATGCGGCTGCTCTGTAGGCCAGGTTGTCAGGACCGCAACTGAGGTTGTGCAGATTGCAGCTGATCTGAATGCCGTTACCCTTGCTGATAACAACCTCGTCGCTCAGGCCGACGCTTTGCATAATCATACTTACCTCGTGGTAGCCGTCCTCACGCTTGCCGAGAATATCAAGTCCCAGATTTATTTTGGCATATGCCGTTTCTTTTATTTGCTTCATTATAAGTTCACCTGCCTAATGTTGTATACAGTATTATTTTATACTGCTTATGCCTGCATAGCAAGAATTTTTTTCGAACGTTCGGGATTTTGGCGAGAAAAATATTTAGTAGTTGCCTTTCTGCGTTAAAGTGTTACAATATATACATAAAAAACATATTCAGAATATTTTGCTTGCAAAGGAGAATTTTATGAATCCCGCTTTGAAGAAAAAAATTTACCATTATGCTATGGTGACCTTGGCCTGTGCGATTATGGGTATTGCCATGAATACCTTTTATATGCCTAATAAGATGCTCAGCGGCGGCATCGGCGGCGTTGCCGTACTTGCCTATTATGTTGCCGGCCTGCCGATGGGCGCTACCAGCTTAATCTGCAATGTGCCACTGTTCTTTTTAGCCTATAAGTATATGGACCGTGAATATACTATCAGCGCGCTGTATGGTATTATTGCTTTTTCTGTATCTTTGGATTTCTTTCATTTTCTGTCAAACTATACTGTAGTGCATGACAAGCTGCTGGCCTGCATTGCCGGCGGTGTGCTTTACGGCATCGGTGCCGCGTGCATGTACCGCGTGGGCGGCTCCAGCGGCGGTACGGATATTATCGGCGCTATTATCCAGAAAAATTATTCTATCTCTATTAGTACAACTGGTTTTGCCTTCAACATCTGCCTGCTGCTGGCCAGTGTTTCCTTATTCGGTATTGAGCCGGTGTTGTACACATTGCTTACCTTTTTTGTGATGACCAAAACCTGTAATGCGTTTACGACAGGATTTGATTATAAAAAGAAGGTTATTATCATCAGCGAGCATCACGAGAAAATTGCGGAAGCGATTATTAAAATCGTTGGCCGCGGTGTTACCTATATCAGCGGCGAGGGCTGCTTTACGCATCGTCACCGCGAGCTGGTTTTCGTAGTCATCAAGCTGACACAGCTGGCGAAGGTACGCTCCATTGTGCGAGAGATTGACCCCAGTGCTTTTATGATTATCAGTGATGTTAACGATGTCTTCGGCCGTGGCTTTACGCTTAAGCCGTCCGGTCCTAACTTCCCCAGACCTAAATTTCCGGAGAAGCATGAATAAGATTATACTTTCTTCCCCTGCCTGTTCGCCGGCAGGGGATTTTCTTTTACTATAAATACGAAAATATTTTTATAATATTACAGACATGTACGTTTGAAAGTGCTATAATAGAAACAAAACAGATAGTAAAGGAGAAGAAAAAGTTGCAGCGTACTTATATTTCTATAGATTTAAAATCGTTTTATGCGTCGGTAGAATGTCGCGAGCGCGGACTTGATCCTCTGGATACTAATCTGGTAGTGGCAGATGAACGGCGGACGGATAAAACTATTTGTCTGGCGGTGACGCCTTCGCTGAAAAGCTATGGTATTCCGGGGCGCGGGCGCTTGTTTGAGGTGAAGCAGCGTGTGCAGCAGATAAATGCCGCACGGCGTTTTGCTGCTCCCGGCAGGCAGCTTTGCGGTTCGTCGTGCTCTTATGCGCAGCTGCAGAGCGAGCCGCAACTGGCACTGGATTTTATTATTGCGCCGCCGCGTATGGCCTATTATATGGAATACAGCACGCGAATTTACGAAATTTATCTGCGTTATGTGGCGCCGGAGGATATCATCGTCTATTCTGTGGACGAGGTGTTTATGGATGTAACGCAATATTTTAAGCTTTACGGATTGTCGGCGCGGGAGCTGGCGATGCGGATTATTTTGGATGTTTTGCGCGAAACAGGTATTACCGCTACTGCAGGCATCGGCACTAATTTGTTTTTGGCGAAGGTGGCGATGGATGTGCGGGCGAAGCATATTGCGGCGGATGCCAACGGCGTGCGGATTGCGGAGCTGGACGAGCAGAGCTACCGGCGTGAGCTGTGGCAGCATCGGCCGCTGACGGATTTCTGGCGCGTCGGCCGCGGCTACGCGAGCAAGCTGGAGGCGCGGGGCATATATACTATGGGAGATATAGCGCGCTGCTCGGTATATAATGAAGAGCTGCTGTACCGTCTTTTCGGAAAAAATGCGGAGCTTTTGATTGACCACGCCTGGGGCTGGGAGCCTTGTACGATTGCCGATGTGAAGGGATACCGGCCGCAGGTCTGCAGCCTGAGCTCGGGGCAGGTGCTGCATCGTGCGTATGAATCGGCGGAGGCACTTTTGGTGCTGCGTGAGATGGCAGATGCGTTGGCGCTGGAGCTGGTGAGCAAGGCGCTGGTGACCGACCAGATAGTGCTTACGGTGGGCTATGATATCGACAATCTGAAGCAGGGCAGCAGCTACCAGGGTGTGGTGAAGATTGACTGTTACGGGCGCAGGGTGCCGCAGCATGCGCATGGCAGCTTTAATCTGGGGTGTTTTTCTTCATCATCTAAATTGCTGGTGCAGGCGGCAGCGGATTTGTACGAGCGCATTACGGACAGCAATCTTTTGGTGCGGAGGCTGACCTTGGCGGCGAATCATGTGCTTCCGGCGCAGGCTGCTGCCAAGAAGCAGGAACAGGAGCTGAGCTTGTTTAACTTTGGGAATGAGGCAGTGCAGCAGGCTGCATGGCAGCGCGAAAACAGATTGCAGCAGGCACAGCTGGAGATTAAGCGGCGCTTTGGCAAGAATTCCGTTTTGAAGGGCATGAGCCTGCTTGACGGGGCAACAGCAAAGGAGCGCAACGAACAGATAGGAGGTCACAAGGCATGAACGATAGTTATGAGGATATTATCAATTTGCCGCATCATGTATCAAAGCGGCACCGGCAGATGCCGCTGGCAGAGCGGGCAGCGCAGTTTGCACCCTTCGCAGCTTTGGAGGGACACGCTGTCGCTGTGCGCAGTACGGCGCAGCGGGTGCGCCTGCAGATGGATGAGCAGGAGAAGCAGCAGGCTGGCTGGGACTGCTGAAAGAGGTCATACAAAAAAGAAGCTGCGGCACATCGGTGCCTGTCAGCTTCTTTTTGCGTAAGGTATATGGTTATAATTTAGATTTTAGCCTTGCCGCTTAAATCTGCCAGCGTAAAGTTGAACAGCTTATCATAATTTCTGCGGATGGCAACCTGCGCTGTCAGGTCATGCAGATTATATACTACGGACCATTGCGTCATGCTGGTTGCTTCTTCGGTTTCCGGCTGGCTGACAAGGGAAAGCAGGGACATAGCTTCAAAGGGCGTAAAGATGCTCTTTTTAAACTTTACAGCAGAATCCAGTACAGCAAAGCGGTCATAGGCGTGTCCCAATCCATGCATTTTGGGTGCCAGATAATGGTTGGCAACATAATTGGTATCGATAACAGTCATATCATCAATAGTATATTCCAAAACAACGTTTTTTCCGTCTGCATCGCTGAGCAGAAAATGGAAGTTGGCAGTTTCCATAGATGAATTCATATCATATTTTTCCAATAATGCTAAAGCTTCGTCTACATTGGCTGCCTTATCAAGCATCAGGCGCAGAGCAGCTGTTGTTGTAATCTGAGGCTTGCCGGTGCGTTGGTGCGTAGGCTTGCCGTCCAGCTTCAGCACGCTGACAGCAAGGCCCTTTTCGTTCATACCGTCCATAATCAGGTATGGCATTGCTACTGCTGCCGATAAATCACTCTTGCCGTCGCTGAGGCTGCCGATATCGTAGCCTACCCAGCCTGCATCTGCCATACCGATAGAGCGATAGCCGTCCTTAGGAGCAGTACGTACCATTACGGCAGTCATTTTCATTTTATAGTCAAAGTTGCGTCCGTAGATAGGCTTGCCTTCTTCCGTGCGTCCGGCGAAGGCACTGCAGCCGGCGTCAATGGCGCCCGGAGCCGGTTTGGCTGCGCCGAGAAGCTCCCTGCCGACGAAGGCCAGCATGGTGTCAACGCTGTTGATATTCTACTGCAGCATTTTGTCCAGCTTATAGTCTGCCGTATAATCCATTACGTACAAACGCCCGTTATCCAAATCTTTAATGGTAGAAATTGATGCCTTTTGCGCTTTGTCGGTTACAGAGGCAGCAGGATTTTTAGCCATGATGCTGCTGCAGGGACACATAATAAGTGTTGCCATAAGTAAAGCGGTGATTGTTTTCATGCCGGAACCTCCTCTTTGGTTTTCATAATAAAATGTTAAAAGCTGTAGCTCAGGCCGCCGTACCAACCGGAAAGCTTGTACAGACCGGTGCCGTCATCGTTTTTGATTTTCAAATCCAGAACACGGTAGCCGGCGTTGGCGCTGAGGTTTTTACAAGGACTGTATTTTACGCCGATATCAAGGTCGTAGGTGTGCCCGCGGCCGCCTAAGGGCAAGCCGGAAAGCTCGCTGTAAAGCTGCAGCCGGTGTGCCTCATCAAGGTAATGCTTGCCGCCGATGCCGAAGGCAGGGGCGAACTGGTTCAGCTGCTTAGCACACTTTTTATTAAGTACGGGACTGCTGAACTGCAACGCAGTATCGAAGCGGTAACAGCGCAGGCCTGCGAGCCAGTAGGCGGTGCCGTTTTCAGTTGTTTTGATGGGAGAAAGATAGTTAAAGGAAGCATAGTCCAGATTCAGCTTGGTGCGGCTGTCCGCCGGAATCAGGCTGCCTGGTGCCAGTATGTGGTGCGAAGCATAGCCTTTTTCGTGGATAGCGATGTAATCTACATACCAGTTTTTGCCGCTTAGCCTGTATTCGGGTGCATTACCGTTTTTAATGTTGAGCGTATCGCGGAAATTACTGTAAGCAGCAGGCACAATTCCGTGAGATGTAAATTTCAGTTTAGGTGCATAATAACGCAGCTCCAGCTGCAGATCATCATCTGCTGTCTGTGCGCTTGCCAGAGCAGGCAGAAGCAGCAGAATTGTTGTGAAAAATGAGCTCTTGGACAGCATTCTCATCCCTCCCTTTCTTAAATTTAATTTTAGCAGAAAATGGACAAAAAAACTATAAATTTAACATAAATTTTCGCTTTGTTACGATAGAGGAGTTTACTTGACTTTTTTTAGAGCAGATTTACAGCAGACAGGAGAAAAGTGAAGTTAAAAAAGCCTTAACGGTGATTATTTCGGAAAAATCATCTGTAAAAAGTCTGCGATATGAGATAAATCCGTAAGAATTTTTAAAAGGCAACATCCGGAGAACCCAAACAACATATAAGTTATGCCAAAAGGATATATTCCCTTGATGATATTATGCTATAATAAATGGGAATAATTTGGGATAATTTTGCGGAAAAAAAGGTTTATTACAGCATTTTTGTAATAAAAGTAATTGACGCAAGTGTCAAAAATGTTATACTATATAAGGAACGAATAGTTTAGTGTTTTTCGTGTGCAAGGAATCAGGTTTCGGTGGAGAAAGAAATAAATGTTAAGTGCTTACGGTTTTCCCTTTCTGCTTGCCGCTTTGGTAAGCTATATATTGACCCCTTATATTAAAACATTAGCCTTTAAAATCGGCGCGATTGACAAGCCCGATAACCGCAAGGTGCATAAGAAGATTATGCCGCGTCTTGGCGGTTTGGCTATTTATATTGCCTTTATGATTGCCGCAGTGGCAAGCTTGGAGCTGACGAAGGATATTGTCGGCATTCTGCTTGGCGGCAGCGTGATTGCCATCGTAGGCGTACTGGATGACAAATATCAGCTGCCGGCAAAGGTCAAGCTGCTGGGGCAGATTTTTGCTGCCTGCGTACTTGTGGCCTTTGATATCCGTATCGAATGGCTGAACAATCCCTTCGGCGGCTATTTTTATCTTAACGAATGGTTTATTTCTATACCGCTGACAATTTTCTGGGTTATCAGCTTTACGAACGTTGTCAACCTGATTGACGGTCTGGACGGCCTGGCAGCAGGCGTATCCGCTATCGCTTCGATGACAGTCATTCTGGTTGCGGTTCAGATGGGTTATTACCATATAGCTGTAATGACTGCGGCTCTGGCCGGCGGCATTATCGGTTTTATCCGCTATAATTTTAATCCCGCTACTATTTTCATGGGCGATACAGGCAGTATGTTCATCGGCTATATGCTGGCAGCTATTTCGGTTTATGGCGCAGTCAAGACTGCTGCTACCGTAGCGCTGATTGTACCGGCGATTGCACTGGGCCTGCCGATTATGGATACAGCCTTTGCGATTATGCGCCGCTACAGCAACGGCCGTCCAATTTTCCAGCCCGATAAGGGACACTTGCATCACCGCCTGTTGGCGATGGGCATGAACCAGAAGCAGGCAGTTCTGCTGATGTATGCTATTACAGCCGTGCTCGGTATCGCAGCTGTGCTGTGGGCAGAGTTTGACGGCTTTTACGCCGCACTTATTATAGCGGTTATTATTACGGCAGTTGCCGTTGGTGCTAAGAAAATCGGTATTCTGAACGACAGATAAGGGGGAGGAAGAACCGTGGAGAAGATAAAGTTAATGACAGTTTTCGGCACTCGTCCGGAGGCTATCAAAATGTGCCCGCTGGTGCTGGCAATGCGTAAATATCCCAAATATATTCAGCCGATTGTGGCAGTTACCGCACAGCATCGCGAGATGCTTGATCAGGTACTGGATTTGTTTGGCATTACGCCTGATTATGATTTGAACATTATGTCGGCAGGTCAAACCCTGTATGATGTTACTACCCGCGCGCTGATGGGCCTGAAATCCGTTATGGAGGAAGCAAAGCCCGATATGGTGCTGGTGCATGGTGACACCTCGACTACCTTTGCCGGTGCTCTGGCTGCCTTTTATGCGCAGATTCCTGTAGGCCATGTGGAAGCAGGCCTGCGTACTGGTAATAAATATTCTCCTTACCCGGAGGAAATGAACCGCAAGCTGACCGGTGCGATTGCCGATATGCATTTTGCGCCTACCTCTACCAGCAAGGCTAACCTGCTGAAGGAAAACATCTGCCCCGAGCAGATTCTGGTAACAGGCAACACTGTTATCGATGCTCTGCAGACTACGGTGAAGGAAGGCTACCGCTTTGAGGACGAGGAGTTCAATAAGGTATTTGCCAGCGGTCATCGTCTGATTCTGATGACTACCCACCGCCGTGAAAACCTGGGCGAGCCTATGCGTCATGTTTACCGCGCTTTGAAGAGCGTGCTGGAAGCGCATCCCGATGTGGAAGCAATCTTCCCGGTACACAAAAACCCCAAGGTGCGTGAAATCGTGCGCGAGGAGCTGGGACATTTAGACAGAGTGCATCTGATTGAGCCTATGGAATATGAACCGTTTGCCAATCTGATGGCTAAGGTTGATATCGTGCTCACAGACAGCGGCGGAATTCAGGAGGAGGCTCCTGCCTTAGGCAAGCCGGTTCTGGTTCTGCGTGATACCACTGAGCGTCCGGAGGCTGTTGAAGCCGGTACGGTTAAGCTCGTAGGCACAGCTTATGATGATGTGCTGCGCGAAACCAATCTGCTTTTGGATGATGCCGAGCATTATCGCTCTATGGCGGAGGCCGCTAATCCTTACGGCGACGGCAAGGCCTGTGAACGCATTATTCATGCGATTTTAAGAAAAAATGGCTTTGATGTAGAAATTTTGCCGGAATTCGCGTCTAAAGCGTAGACAAACACTGTGAAAAATATTAAAATTAAAAGAGTAAATATGATTAATTTGTGAATTTATGCTAGGGTGTGGAATCATGCAACAATATAAGCCCGATCAGGAACATATCAGAATGTTGGAAGCTCTGGCTACAGTTTCTTCGCTGGCTTTTATGGCTGTGATTGATTTTATGCTGGCTTATTTTGGCGGTGACTGGCTCGACCGTCATCTGGAAACCGGTGACCATACAATGCGGGGTATCTGCATTGCTCTGGCAGTAATATCACTGATTATGACCTACTATAATCTTATTCAAAGAAGCATCTATTCAAGAAATGATGCCGGAAAAAAGAAAAAGCAGGATGAAAAATAATTTTGACTTAACGCCATTGGTCAGACAGGGCGGTACGCCTGTGATTATACGTACTGCGCTGTGTGTACTGGTTTTGGCGGTTATAACAAGGCTTGCAGGTCTTGATGAAATCTCTACCGGGTTGTTCCGCGGCATGGTCGTGGGTGCGCTGGACATGGTTATTATGTGCAGCGGTGCGCGTAAGGCTCTGGCATTTAAAGATGATCCTGAGCGCGGCGTGAAGCTTTTAAAGCGTTATCGCTACTACCGGATTTTTGCGGCAGGCAGCCTTTTTGTTGTGATGTTGAAGATGAAATACCATGTGTTTTATGTGGCCGTGGGCTTTCTTCTTACACATATATTCTATATTTTAAATTTAATATTTATCGCGTGCCAACTCCAAAAAGAAGAGGAACGTGAAGAAAGGAGTGTGAAAGATGGGAAATGAAGCTGCTGCTATGGCGCAAGAGGCTGAACAATCCAAAGAGATAATCCATTATCTTGCAACCAACACCTTTTTGGGTGAGGTTAATATGCAAACTATGTATATGACCTGGATTGCAATGGCTATCGTATTTGTTTTGTTTTTTGCTGCTTCCAGAAATCCGAAGTTAGTACCTTCCGGATTGCAGAATGTCATGGAGTTCTTTGTCGATTTTCTGAATGGTTTAATGGAAGACAATCTTGGTGGTGTGAAAGGCCGCAAATATATGGCACCTTTCATTATTACTCTCTTTATGTTTATCCTTGTATCCAATGAAATTGGCATGCTTCCTCAGGTCGGTGTTCACTGGACTTCTCCTACTAACGATATCAATACCTGCTTTGGTTTGTCCTTGTTAGTAGCTTTCAGTGCATATCTTGTTGGCGTTATGCAACAAGGTATCGGCCATTTCAAACATTTTGTCAGCCCCAGTCCGGCTTTCCTGCCGTTGCACCTTTTGGATGCAGTGACTAAACCGCTGACTATGGCCCTTCGTCTCTTTGGTAACATCCTGGCAGGCGAAATCCTGCTGATCGTTTTGTATCAGCTGGCTCCGTGGGTTGTCCCTGAACTGTGGGTAATGTTCTCCCTGTTCATCGGCTTTGTACAGGCCTTTATCTTTACTATCTTGGCTTTGGGCTCTTATGCTCTGGCTTTTGCCGGCCACGAAGAATAACTCTTTAACACAAAAATTTTATATTCTGAAAGGATGAAACAAATGTCTGAAAATGCAATCATTACTGCTGCATCCGTAATCGGTGCAGGTCTCGTTTGCCTGGGCGCTGCTATGGGTGCTGGCTTTGGTAACGGCAACATGTGCGGCAAATCTATCGAATCCATGGCTCGTCAACCGGAAGAGTCTGGTAAAATCTTCACCAACATGCTGGTTTGCGTAGGCTTGATCGAATCCATGCCTATTCTGTGCTATGTAATCGCTATCGTTCTGGTATTCGCTAACCCGTTCATTAAATAATTTTATTTTGCAAGATATTACAAAAGGAGCGTGCTATAATTGGTTAACTTCAACGCAACACTTATCGCGCAGATCCTGAACTTTTTGGTTTTAGTTATTGTTCTTGCAAAATTTGCTTACAAACCCTTATGCAACATTATGGATGAACGTAAGAATAAAATTGCAAGCGACCTGGAGTCTGCTGAAAAGGCTAAGACTGACGCAGAAGCAGTTAAAGCTGAATACGCTGCAAAGCTGGCTGAAGCTAAACAAGAAGCTCAAGCTATTGTTGATGCTGCTCGCAAAACTGCTCAGGCTGCACATGACAAGATCATGGCTGACACTAAAGCTGAACAAGATCAGGTTATTGCAACCGCTAAAGAAGCAATCGCACTGGAACAGAAGAAAGCTATGGACGAAGTTCGTGCACAAGTTATCAACCTGTCCATGATTGCTGCTAGCAAGATCGTAGAACAAAAGTTAGGTTCTGAAGAAGACAAACAAATGGCTAGCAAAATCGTTGATTCTATCATGAAATAATTTTGCTGCTTTCCCTAATAAGCCGGATATATGCCGCTGTAATGCGAAGCAGCAGGCTAAAAGCCGGTATTCGGAGGTGATTGGTACAACATGAAGACAGAAGAAAATATTGCTTTAATTAAGCAACAATTGTCCGACTTCAAAATTGATCTGGGCTCCATTAAAGAGCTGTTAGATGTAAACGTAACTACTGCCAAGAGATTATCTGCAGCAGAGTATCAATCCATTTCTGTAATCCTGACCGAGAAACTGGGCCGTGAGATTTTCCTGAACAAGAAAGTTGACCCGTCCATCCTCGGCGGCATCATCGTACAAGTTGGCGATAAGGTATTCGACGCTTCCGCACTGCGCAAGCTGAAGAAAATGGAAGTTGCTCTGAACGGCATTGACGTTCACGAGTACACCAAACCGGAAGCCCTGGGTGATGCTCTCAGCAACAAACTGGAGAATTACAATGTGGATGCTGATCTGGAAGAAGTTGGTATCGTAGAAAAAATCGGTGACGGCATCGCAACCGTTATCGGTATGAAAAACGCTATGGCTGGCGAATTAGTTGAACTGCCCCACAACGTATCCGGCATGGTTCTGAACCTGAACCCGGACAGCGTTGGTATCGTACTGATGGGCGGCGAGACCAAAATCAAAGAAGGCGACGTAGTTCGCCGTACCGGCCGCATCATGGAGGTTCCTGTTGGTGAAAACCTGCTGGGCCGTGTAGTTAGCGCTATCGGCGACCCGATCGACGGCAAAGGCGAAATCGCTGCTGCTGAACGTCGTCCGGTTGAATCTCCTGCACATGGTATCGCAGATCGTAAATCCGTTGATACCCCGCTGCAAACCGGTATTAAATGTATCGACGCACTTGTTCCTATCGGACGTGGTCAGCGCGAACTTATCATCGGCGACCGTGGTACCGGTAAGACTGCAGTTGCAATCGACACCATTATTAACCAAAAAGGTCTGGGCGTTATCTGCATTTATGTAGCTATCGGCCAAAAGGCTTCTAACATCGCTCGTATTGTTCGTACTCTGGAACAACACGGCGCTATGGAATACACCATCATCGTTGCTGCTACTGCTGCTGACTCCGCTCCGCTGCAATACCTGGCTCCGTACGCTGGCGTAACCATGGCTGAATACTTCATGGATCAGGGCAAAGACGTTCTGTGCGTATACGACGACCTGTCTAAACACGCTGTTGCATACCGTGCAATGTCCCTGCTGCTCCGTCGTCCTCCAGGACGTGAAGCATACCCTGGCGACGTATTCTATTTGCATTCCCGTCTGCTGGAACGCGCTGCTAAGCTGAACGATGAACTGAAGGGCGGTTCCATCACCGCACTGCCGATCATCGAAACCCTGGCAGGTGACGTAGGCGGCTTCATTCCGACCAACGTAATTTCTATTACCGACGGTCAGATCTTCCTTGAATCCGAGCTGTTCTACTCCGGTATCCGTCCGGCTATCAACTCCGGCCTGTCTGTATCCCGTGTAGGTGGTGCTGCTCAGATTAAAGCTATGAAGCAGGTTGCAGGTACTTTACGTCTGGATCTGGCTCAGTTCCGCGAGCTGGCAGCATTTGCTCAGTTTGCTTCTGACCTTGATAAAGCTACCAAAGCACAGCTGGACCGTGGTCAACGTCTGACCGAGGTTCTGAAACAAGGCCAATACAGCCCGTTGTCTGTTGAAAAACAGGTTATGGCTATTTACCTTGGCACCAAAGGCTATCTGGATGACGTAGCAGTTAAAGATGTAACTCGCTGCGAAAAAGAATTCCTGGACTTCATGGAAGCTAACCATCCGGAAGTTGGCGGAGACATCATCAAAACCAAGAAAATCACTGATGAGAACGAAGAAGCTCTGAAGAAAGCTATCGCCGAGTTCAAGGAAACCTTTGTTAGTGAAGGTAGGTGATTAACTAATGGCTACTGCACGCGAGATTCATCGCCACATGAAAAGCGTAGGTAACATTGGCAAGATCACGAAGGCTATGAAAATGGTTGCTGCTGCCCGCCTCAGAAGAGCGCAGGAAAAAGCTGCAGCAAGCCGTCCGTATGCTATCAAGATCAAAGAAGTGTTATCCAACGTTGTGAGCGATCCGAGCATCCTTGCAGGCTTAAGTGCCAAAAAACACCCGCTGCTTCAACATCGTGATGTTAAAAAAGTTGGTTATCTGGTGCTCGCCTCTGATAAAGGTCTGGCAGGCGCATATAGTTCCAACGCTTTGAAAAAAGCAGTTGCGGAGATTTCCGAATGTGAGCATGACGTAGTCATTATCACCAGCGGCCGTAAGGCTAGAGATTTCTTCCAACGTCGCGGCTATAAAGTGCTGAGTAGCCACTTCGGCTACTCCGACAGACCGTCTTACGCAAATGCGGTAGAAATTGCTCAGGATGCAATCAAACAATTTGCTGACGAGCATTTCGACGAGCTGCATGTTGTGTTTACACTATTCAAAACCGCTTTGTCCCAAATTCCTACCAGCGACAAGATTCTGCCGGTAGAGCCTCCTGTAAAGGAGAAAGGCAAAGCTAGCGCAAGCTTTATTTTCGAGCCTAGTGAAGACGAAACTCTGCAGGTACTTGCACCTAAGTATCTGGAAACCGTAGTTTACGCTGCACTGGTACAATCTGCTGCCAGTGAGTTGGGCTCTCGTATGACTGCTATGAGCTCTGCTACCGATAACGCAGGCAAGCTGGTACAAAACCTGGAGCTGTCCTATAACAAGGCTCGTCAGGCATCCATTACCCGCGAGCTGAACGAAATCGTTGGCGGCGTAGAAGCTCTGAAACAGGCACAAAACTAATTAGATATTTCGTAGGGAGGCTAAAACCTTGAATACAGGTAGAATCGTACAAGTTGTAGGCCCTGTTATCGACGTAGAGTTTCCTCCTAAAAGCATGCCTGCTATCCTCAACGCATTGCACATTGACGGCACCACCGATGAGGGTAAAGTAAAAATCCACCTGACCGCAGAAGTTATGCAACATATCGGCAATAACATTGTCCGCGCTGTTGCTATGAGCTCCACCGACGGTCTGGTTCGTGGCATGGAAGTTGTAGATACCGGCGCTCCTATCAGCGTTCCGGTAGGTCCTGGTGTACTGGGCCGTATCTTCAACGTTTTAGGTGAAACTGTAGACCATGATGACACTCCGGTTGAAGCAGCTGATCACTGGCCTATTCATAGACCGGCTCCGAGCTTTGACCAACAGGCTACAGCTACTAAAATTTTGGAAACCGGCATTAAAGTCGTTGACCTTATCGCTCCGTATGCAATGGGCGGTAAAATCGGTCTGTTCGGCGGTGCTGGCGTAGGTAAAACCGTTATTATTATGGAGCTTATCCATAACATTGCTACTGCACACGGCGGCTATTCCGTATTCGCAGGCGTTGGCGAACGTACTCGTGAAGGCAACGACCTGTGGGGCGAAATGAAAGAGTCTGGCGTTATCAACAAGACTGCTCTTGTATACGGCCAGATGAACGAGCCTCCTGGAGCACGTATGCGTGTTGGTCTGACCGGCCTGACCATGGCAGAATACTTCCGTGATGTTGGCGGCCAGGACGTACTGCTCTTTATCGATAACATTTTCCGTTTCATTCAGGCTGGTTCCGAAGTATCCGCATTGCTCGGCCGTATGCCTTCCGCAGTAGGTTACCAACCTACTCTGGCAAACGATATCGGCGCACTGCAAGAGCGTATTACCTCCACCAAGACCGGTTCTATCACATCCGTACAGGCTGTATATGTACCTGCGGATGACTTGACTGACCCGGCTCCGGCAGGCACCTTCGCTCACTTGGATGCAACCACCGTATTGTCTCGTCAAATCGCAGAGCTTGGTATTTATCCGGCAGTTGACCCGCTCGACTCCACCAGCCGTATCCTCGATCCGCTGGTAATCGGCGAAGAGCATTATCATGTTGCTCGTGGCGTACAGGCTATCCTGCAACGTTACAAAGAATTGCAAGATATCATCGCAATTCTGGGTATGGAAGAATTGAGCGAGGAAGACAAAGTAACTGTTGCTCGTGCTCGTAAGATTCAGAAGTTCCTCAGCCAGGCATTCTTCGTTGCTGAACAGTTCACCGGTACCCCCGGTCAATATGTTCCTCTGAAGGAAACCATCCGCGGCTTCAAAGAAATCCTCGAAGGCAAGCATGATGACCTGCCGGAAGGTGCTTTCTACATGGTTGGTACCATTGATGACGCTGTTGCCAAGGCTGCAACTATGAAGGATTAATAGATGGCTACTCCGTTTTCTTTTGAAATTGTCACGCCGGATAAGATGCTGTTCACTTCTGAAGAAGTAACTTATGTGGGTTTCCGTGCTTTGTCCGGTAATCTGGGCCTCAAAGCTAGACATATGCCTATCATTGCGACCATGGATATTGCGCCGATGAAGCTGGAGTTCACTGACGGCAGCGTTAAAGAATTTGCTGTTTGCGGCGGCTTTCTGGAAATGAAAGACAATAAATGCACCGTTTTGGCAACTATTGCCGAAGCTGATGCAGATATTGATACCGCTCGTGCAGCAGCAGCTAAAGAACGTGCAGAGCAACGTCTTGCTTCCAAGAGCGAAGACATTGATACTGTTCGTGCCGAAAACGCGCTGAAGAGAGCTGTTGCCCGCTTGCGTACTACTCACAAGCTGTAATAAGCATTGCGACAATGCCAAAAAAATTACCCCCCCGTCCGTCAGGGCGGGGGTTTTTGTATTGTATACATTTCCCTTCCTCTCCCCAAAAGGTGCTATTTGTGGTATGATTTACATAGTGTCGTTTGGCACTGCTTACTAAAGCTTATACAAGGAGTGATAGATTATGACAACTGCAAAGGAATTGCAAAAGAATTTGACATGGGAATTCTCCCATATCGCTAAGAAGAACACTGCTGCCAAGGAAGCAGCGTTTTCATACTGCGAAGGCTACAAGGAATTTTTGAATACAGCAAAAACAGAGCGTGAATTTACCACTAAGGCTGTAGAAAAGCTGGCTGCTGCAGGCTATGTTCCCTTCGAAGAAGGCAAGGCATATAAACCCGGCGACAAGGTTTATTTCGTAAACCGCGGCAAATCTATGGCTATGTCCACCTTCGGCACCGCACCGTTGGAGGCAGGCGTGCGCCTGAACGCTGCGCATATCGATTCTCCACGTCTGGATTTAAAACCGAACCCGGTATACGAAAACCATGAGATGGCCTACTTCAAAACGCATTATTACGGCGGTATCCGCAAATACCAATGGGTGACCGTGCCTCTGGCAATGCATGGCGTTATCATCAAAAAGAACGGCGAGCTGGTGAAGGTCTGCGTGGGCGAAAATGCCGGTGACCCCGTATTCTGCGTAACCGATTTGCTGCCGCATCTTGGCGCTAAACAGAACGAGCGCAAGCTGAGCGAAGGCATTAAGGGCGAGGAGCTGAACATTGTTATCGGCAGCCTGCCTTTTGTTGATGAAAGCGAAGAGGAAGGTGTAAAAGATGCCGTTAAGCTGAACGCACTGGCTTTGCTCAACGAAATGTACGGTATTACCGAGCATGATTTTATGCGTGCGGAAATTGAATTTGTTCCCGCAACCAAGGCGCAGGATGTAGGCCTGGACCGCAGCCTGATCGGTGCCTACGGCCAGGATGATAAGGTTTGCGCTTATACCGCACTGACTGCGGAAATTGATACCAAAGCACCGTACTACACCACTGTTACGGTTTTGGCAGATAAAGAAGAAATCGGTTCCTACGGCAACACCGGCCTGAATTCCGATTTCGTGCTGCACTATCTGGAGGATCTGGCAGCAACTCAGGGTGCCAACATCCGCAAGCTGCTGCGCAATACCACCGCACTTTCCTCCGATGTTAACGGTGCCTACGATCCGAGCTTTGCTTCCGTATATGAAGAGCGCAACAGCTGCTTCGTGAACAAAGGTCCTGTACTGACCAAATATACCGGTGCGCGCGGCAAATCCGGCTCCAATGATGCCAGCGCTGAAACGATGGCCAAGGTTATCAGCATTATGGATGAGGCTGATGTTTTCTGGCAAATCGGCGAGCTGGGCGCTGTAGACGAAGGCGGCGGCGGTACCGTTGCATTGTATGTTGCTTCTATGGATATGGACGTAGTCGATCTTGGTGTGCCTATTCTGTGCATGCATTCTCCGTTCGAGCTGAGCTCTAAGCTGGATGTTTATTACACCTATAAAGCATTCGCTGCTTTCCTGGAGAGCGACAAATGAATACAGCAGCTGTAACAGCTTTGCTTGCAGGCAAGGAGCCTGTGCGCGCACTTGTTCTGGCTTCTGAGAAAGAAGTGGCAGAACTGGCTGATTTGGGACTTCCTGTAAATACTGTTGACAGCAGCTTATCGATGCAGCATCTGGCAAGCGCAAAATTTGCTGCCGAGCGCATGCTTGGCAAGGCCGGCAGGCTGCAGGTAATGACAGTTACGCGCGAGGAGCCGCAGGCTACGGAAGCGGAGCGGGCGCTGATTTATGCGATGCTTGTGCGTTGCCGTAAGGTTATCAGCTGCCGTGACAAGCTGGAGGATATGCTGAAATTTGACGACCGTGAGGGCTGGAATGAATATAAGGCTGCTTATGAAAATAAGGTGCTGGATATTTTTAAGGCTACCTGGAGGGAGAAGGATGTTTATCCCTATAACATTATTGACAACATCAAAGAGTACAACAAAAATGAAAGCTATATTTTAAAGCAGCTTTACTGGCATCTGGCAGAGCGTACTCCGGGCATAATTAATGACGGTGACGCCAGGATGATTAAAGAGCTGCGGCAGATGTTCAGCGACATCAGCATCAGTCTGCTGGCACCGGATACGGTGCTTGTGGGTGATGTGGCGCAGGATGCGCAGCTTGCTGCGTTAGCGGAAATGTTTGCTGGTAAAGCCGAAATTATCAGGCTGTAAAGTTAAGCCGTCCGGCGGGATGCTCCTGTCGGGCGGTTTTTGCGTTTTGTCACAGATTTTTCCTTGCATATTAAACTTGCTTATAGTAGACTATAATATGTAGAACTAGGCAAGGCCGCTAAGTTTCTTGAGAAGAAGCACAAGATATATAAGTAAGGACGGTGACTGTAAGATGGCTGATATCGTAGAAAGTCTGGCAGGAAACAAAATGCTGATGCTGAAGCAGGATATAGCTTTTTTGCGCAAGCGTCTGGCGGAATGTGCTGATGAGGATGCTAAAAAGGCTATCCGCAGGGAATTAATGGAGAAGGAAACCTATTATAATATTTTAGCAGACCGCCAGCGGGTGAATTTCTGAGCCGGAAGCAGTGCCGGCTTTTTCTTATAAGGTCGGGCGAAATATGCCTGTGGCAAAATTTTCCGGATTTTTATTAAGTCTTGAAAAGAGCCTGTGTTTGATGATAAAATATTTGTTACGGAAAAATTTTTCCGACTTCGCATATGCAGGAGGGTTATTTTGGAAAAACTAATTGTGAAGGGCGGAAACCGCCTCGTTGGTGCAGTTAAAACCAGCGGTGCGAAAAACGCTGTACTGCCGATTATTGCAGCTTCTATCCTGGGAACTACCCCAAGTCATCTTGATGAAGTTCCGATGCTGGAAGATGTGCATACTATAAGTGAAGTTTTAAAATGTCTGGGACTGGCTGTAGAATGCAGTCCGGAAAAGAATGTGCTGGATATCGACAGCACTGAGATAACCTCGTATGAAGCACCGTATGAGCTGGTGCGTACCATGCGTGCGTCCTTTCTGGTAATGGGACCTCTGCTGGCGCGTATCGGTAAAGCGCGTATTTCCATGCCCGGCGGTTGCGCTATCGGTGCCCGTCCGATTGATATTCATCTCAAGGGCTTTGAGGCTCTGGGTGTAAAAATCGAACAGGGTCATGGCTATATTGAAGCAAGTGCTCCCGAGGGACTGAAGGGTACCAGCATTTATTTTGATTTTCCGAGCGTAGGTGCTACCGAAAATATTATGATGGCAGCTTCTCTTGCTGAGGGTACTACTATTTTGGAAAATGCTGCCGAGGAACCGGAGATTGTAGATTTGGCCAACTATCTGAATAAGATGGGTGCCAAAATCCGCGGTGCCGGTACCGATACTATTCGCATTGAGGGTGTAGAGAAGCTGCATGGCGCAGACTATACCATTATTCCGGACCGTATTGAGGCAGGCACTTATATGATTGCTGCTGCCATGACCGGCGGTGATATTGTTGTGGAAAATGTTCTGCCGGAGCACCAGAAGCCGCTGATTGCCAAGCTGCGTGAGGCAGGTGCCGTGGTTGAGGAGGATATTGATAAGGTACGTGTTATCGGCAAGAATCCGCTGAAGGCCGTATCTATCAAAACTCTGCCTTATCCAGGCTTCCCGACTGATATGCAGGCTCAGATGATGGCGATGATGGTTATTGCCGAGGGGCGCAGCAAGGTTACGGAAACTGTTTTTGAGAATCGTTTCATGCATGTGGTTGAGCTGAACCGCATGGGTGCGCAGATTTCTGCCGAAGGCCGCAGTGCCGTTATCGACGGTCCCTGCAAGCTGACAGGCTGTGATGTGCGTGCAACCGATTTGCGTGCCGGTGCAGCTATGATTCTGGCAGGCCTTGTGGCCGAAGGTACGACACGTATCGGCGATTTGCACCATATTGACCGTGGCTATGAGAACATTGTTGCTAAGCTGAAAAATCTGGGTGCAGATATTGAACGCGTAGATGTAGATTAAGGAGATATGACTAATGTTTAAAAGTATGGATATCGGTATTGATTTGGGTACCGCTAACATTCTTGTTTATGTCAAGGGCAAGGGCGTTGTCCTGAAGGAGCCTTCTGTTGTGGCTATTGATAAGGTACGCAACAAGGTATTGGCTGTGGGCGATGATGCCAGAGAAATGCTGGGACGTGCTCCCGGCAGTATCGTTGCTATCCGTCCGCTGAAGGAAGGCGTTATTGCGAACTATACCGTAACGCAGAAGCTGCTTGCTTACGTTATTGAGAAGGTTGCGGGCAAGAGCCTGTTTTTCAAACCGCGTGTTATGACCTGTGTTCCTATCGGCATTACTTCAGTAGAAAAGCGTGCTGTTATGGAGGCTACTACCCAGGGCGGTGCTTCCAAAACCTATCTGATTGAGGAACCGCTGGCAGCGGCTCTTGGTGCCGGTATTGATATTTCCGTACCGCGCGGCAATATGGTTGTTGATATAGGCGGCGGTACTACCGATATCGCTGTGCTGAGCCTTGGCGGTATTGTTGTTGATTCTTCTATCCGTATCGGCGGCGACCATTTTGATGAGGCTATTGTGCGTCATGTGAAGAAGGTACATAATGTGCTTATCGGTGAGCGCACGGCTGAAGAAATCAAAATGAATGTTGCTACTGTTATTGCCGACGGACGCAATGAGTCTATTACTGTACGCGGCCGTGATATGGTTACCGGCCTGCCGACTACCTTTAGCGTAAGCTCCGAGGATTGCCGTGTGGCATTGGAGGATGCTGTTGCTTCTCTGATTGCTACTGTGCGCGGTGTTCTGGAAAAATGCCCGCCGGAGCTGGCTGCTGATATTGTTGATAACGGTATTTATCTGACCGGCGGCGGCGCGCTGCTTGACGGCCTGGCTGAGATTATGCAGCGTGAAACCGGTATTACTACGCATATTGCCGATGATCCGCTGGAGTGTGTTGCTCTTGGCACCGGCAAGGCGCTGGAGAATCTGGATAAGCTGCATCCTGGCACTGTTTATACTGCGTCTAATCTGGCTGATTGATGTTTGGGTATTGATTGTTGATTATTGATTTTGGGGAGGAGCTGCCTTTGGCAGCTCCTTTTGTGTAGATGTGAAGAAGAAGGGCGTATGGTGTCGCAATTAATATATTGCAACCCTTCCGTCTGCTCGCAAAAGCTCGCAGCAACCTCCCCTTTCAGGGGAGATATAAAGTGCTTGTCAAATGCTGACTGTCGCAAGCTCGTCGAACTTTTATATGCTCCCTGAAGGGGAGCTGGCATCGCCGAAGGCGATGACTGAGGGTTGTGTTGCGATATATTAATTGCTCGTTAGAGCGTTCTGCTAACTTTCTTGCCTGCCCCTTTGGGGAAGGTGCCGAGCGTAGCGAGGCGGAAGGGGGACATAAACCTGATAGGAATTACCGACAGTCTGATCTTCCGGATCCACAAATTCG
>OKSE01000089.1_pt1 | contig 55669 bp, 50 predicted proteins | sample 1633631 | NCBI WGS metagenome assembly OKSE01 (sample SAMEA3541555, study PRJEB24748) | human gut metagenome | biome: human gut; feature: human-associated habitat; material: faeces | place: China | collected 2012 | reverse complement strand
AGCAATCCGTTCACCCAAGAGTTTTGCATAGACAAGGGGCTGCAGGGGCAGAAAAGGTGCGCCAAAGGCAGTGGAGAACGTTGCCTGCGGTTCCGTAATGCCCCGTTCCGTCCCAGCGACCTTGCTCGTATACCCCGTCAGATAATGGTACATGGCCTGTTCCTTCGTAAGCTTTGAAATCGGAGGCAGAACGCCGAAAGCATCGGCCGTGAGGAGAATGATGTTCTTGGGATGGCCGGCACGGCTTGGAATCTTAGCATTGGGGATATAATTCAAAGGATAAGCCACGCGGGTATTTTCCGTGATGGTATTATCACTGAAATCAGGCGCTCCCGTCTTAGGGTCGACGACAACATTTTCCATGACGGCGCCAAAACGGACCGCGCGATAGATTTCAGGCTGACTGTCTTCGGTCAGGTCAATGCACTTGGCATAGCAGCCGCCTTCAACGTTGAAGACGCCGTTATCCCCCCAGCCATGTTCATCATCACCGATAAGAGCACGATGGGGATCTGCGGAAAGGGTCGTCTTCCCCGTACCGGAAAGCCCAAAGAAAAGGGCCACATCACCCTTGCTGCCTTCATTACAGGAGCAGTGCATGGAAAGAACATCCTGCTGGGGCAGGAGGAAGTTCATGACGGAGAAAATGGATTTTTTGAGTTCCCCAGCATAAAGACCACCGCCAATGAGGACAACTTTCTTGTCAAAGTTCAAAATGATGAAGGTTTCAGAGTTCGTTCCGTCAACAGCAGGATCTGCCATGACATCGGGCAGGGAAATGACCGTAAAGTCTTCCGGCACCGTACTTGGCTCATCCGTCTTGATGAATAACTGGCTGATGAAGACCGTCTGCCAGGCCATTTCATTAATGAACTTGACGCGGATTTGATAACTGGGATCGGCTCCGGCCTTGACGTTCTTTACATAGACACGATGAGTCTTGATGAACTTTTCACACTTGGCATAAAGCCGGTTGAAGGTCTCTTCCGTGCAGGCTTGGTTATTGTCCCAATTTACGATATCGTGGGTCAAGGACGTATCGACAATGAACTTATCTTTCGGGGACCGTCCCGTATGGGTACCCGTCGTAACACGCAGGGCTCCCCGATCGGAGAACGTTCCTTCCCCATTGCGGATGGATGCTTCGATCAGTTCGCGGACACTCAGGTCCCGAACGACTTCTTTGGCTTCGGCCAGCAGCTTTTCACTATTCATGTCGTTACCTCTTCCTATGGTTAATTATTGAAGAAAAACCGTTTCATTCATAACACTCATTATATGACAGATTGTCCGCCTTGGCAACTCTAAGTATCTGAAAATTGCCTGCATTGACGGAAAATGCACTTTGGCGCTTATGGCCCACCGGGCCGCATTTTATCCCACTTTTACGTATTTTTTTTGAGATCATCCCTTAGAAAAAAGCGGACAGGCACCCCGCAAATGGAGTATTCTGTCCACTCACAAAAGACATCAGCAACATTTTATTTCTTCCGGTGTCAGATTGATAATCATTTTGCCTTCCCACTCCACACAATGGCTTCTTCTACGGAAAACGTAATATTCGAGGAAGAAATCCAGCAGTTCGTCAAAAAGAAAACAGGGAATGCCTACATATCCGCCCTCCTTGACGGCCTGAAAGTCTTCACGGCTGTCACGGAGATGAAGAAATTCCTTCAGGAAGATCATGGTGCCCGTAATATCCTTGTACGTATAAGAAAGTCCTTTTTTGTCCAAGATGCACATAGCGGCAATCGTATCAGGGCAGACATGGCTGCCAAACATGGTAAAAGATTTCATGACTGTCTCCTTTTCAGCAAAAAAAAGGGGGGGCACTGCCCAAGCAGCCCCCATCAGCATCATCAGTACAGGATTTTATTGGCAATGACAAGACGCTGGATCTGGTTGGTTCCTTCGTAGATCTGGAGAATCTTGGCATCACGCATCTTCTTTTCCATAGGATAGTCCTTCATATAGCCATAACCGCCCATAATCTGGACTGCATCTGTCGTGACTTCCATCGCCACATCAGAAGCAAAGCACTTGCTCATGGCTGCTTCCATGCCAAATTCAAGGCCCTGGTCACGCATCCAGCAGGCCTGCTGGACCATCAGGCGGGCGCCATGGACTTTCATGGCCATATCTGCCACCATGCCCTGGATGAGCTGGAAGGAAGAAATGGGCTGGCCAAACTGTCTTCTTTCCCGTGCGTAATGAGCTGCAATATCAAGCGCCGACTGAGCCACACCTACAGCTACGGAAGCAACGAAGGGACGGGCAGAATCAAGCGTCTGCATCGCAATGCGGAAGTAACGCCGGTGCTGGATTTTGCCGAGGCGGTGGCTGCGGAGCAGACCAAGGCCAACGAGATGGTGCTGAACGTAGAGGACGCAGAGCTTGGCAGCTATCGGCAGCTGGGCTTTGCCATGAAGCTGAGCAAAACGCCGGCCGCGCTGCGGAAGCGTGCGCCGCGTCTGGGCGAGGATACGCAGCTGGTGCTGTCGCAGGCTATTGCCGATGAAAAACTGCTGGCGGAAGCATTGCAGAGCAAATAAAAAATGACCTCCTGAATTTTCAGGAGGTCTGATTTTTTGGTAAGCTTTAAAGTTTTTGTGAGCTTATTTTTCTACACGGCCGGGATATGCTTTGAGTGCTTCGCCCAGAATGTAGATAGCGCGCTCCAGATCCTCGCTCTTTAATACATAAGCAAGGCGTGCTTCATTGACGCCACTGCCGGGGGTGTTGTAGAAGCCGTTGCCGGGAGCAAACATAACGGTTTCGCCGTCGATAGCGAAGTTTTCCAGAGTCCAGATAGCAAATTTTTCTGCATCGTCAACAGGCATGTTAACCATGATGTAGAAAGCGCCCTTCGGGTCGGAAGCCTTCACGCCGGGGAGCTTCTTCAAAGCTGCCACGATGGTGTCGCGGCGTTTTTTGTATTCCTTGTTAACCTCTTCCAGATAGCTTGCCGGAGTGGTGTACAGAGCTGCTGCACCGACCTGCTCCAGAATCGGGCTGCACAGACGAGCCTGGCAGCATTTGATAACCTGCTTGCTGAGCTCTTTGTTTTTGCTGATGATGCAGCCGATGCGCGCACCGCAGGCGCTGTAGCGTTTGGAAACGGAATCGATGATGATCAGGTTGTCGTCTAATTCGGGCATGGTGCCGAAGCTGCGATATGCTCCGTCATAAACGAATTCACGGTATACTTCGTCAGCGATTAAAGCCAGGTTATGCTTGCGCACGATGCGGGAAATCATATCCTGTTCTTCTTCGGTATAAACTACGCCGGTAGGATTGCCGGGGTTGGTGAGCAGAATTGCTTTGGTTTTCGGAGTAATGTGCTTTTCGATTTCTTCTTCGCTGGGCAGGTGGTAACCGTTTTCTACGCTGGTAGGAACAGCGTTGATTTTAGCGCCGAACTCCTTGCAGAAGGTGGTGTAGTTAGCGTAGAAGGGTTCGAAAACCATGATTTCGTCGCCGGGGTCGCACAGAGCCATAACTGCGAAAATCAGGGCCTCGCTGCCGCCGTTGGTAACGAAAATATCTTCAATAGCATAATCCATGCCTTTTTCTGCATAATATTTCTGTATAGCCTTCAGAAGGAACATTTCGCCCTTGGAATTGCTGTAGGCGATTACCGGTGCCTGGAATTCACGCACACTGTCCATGAATTGTGCCGGAGTGGCAATATCAGGCTGGCCGATGTTCAGATGATAAACCTTTTTACCTGCAGCCTTGGCTGCGTCAGCATACGGGGACAGCTTTCTGATAGGAGATGCTGTCAGGCTTTGAATACGTTGAGAAAGTATCATGAAAAAAACTCCTTGCTATTATTTATTGTTTGGGGCAGTTGTAACTGCTTTGTTTATTATAGCACAGATTTTGCCGAGATTGTATATAGTAAAATATTAATACTGTATACATTTGACTTTTTGACGCAAGCACTTTTTGAAGAAGCAGTTTGGCAAATGGTTGTCGTTTGCAGAATGCTTTTGCATAAATATTAAAAAAATGCTATAATAGGAACGTTATTTTTAATTTTTTGAAGGAGTGATTGTCCCCTATGCAAACAACGCAAGCAAAAAATCAGACCGGCGGCATCCTCGGCCTGATTGAACGCGTCGGCAACAAAATCCCCGATATCACGATTTTGTTCATCGGTGCGTTTATCATCTGCTGCATTATGTCAGCAATTCTTTCGACGATGCACTTTGGTTATGTGCATCCCACTACCGGCAAGGAAATCGTAGTCAACAATATGTTGAGCGGCAAAAACCTTGTTGCACTGTTAAGCAAGATGGTTACCAACTATTCCGGCTTCCCGCCGCTGGGCATGGTAATCGTTGCTACCCTGGGTATCGGTATTGCTGACGGCTCCGGCTACATTAATACTGCGCTGAAAAAAATTCTGGCTGTTACGCCTAAGTTTTTGATTACCCCGATTATTATTCTCGTCGGTATGCTGAGCCATCTCGGTCCCGATACCGGCTATGTAATCATCATCCCGGTTGCGGCTTACATGTATTATGCGAGCGGCAAGCATCCGCTGGCAGGTATCGGCGCATCCTTCGCAGGCATTGCCGGTGCCTTCGCTGCCAACTATACTCCGTCCGCAATTGACCCGGTTATTCAGGGCTTCACCCAGAGCGCTGCGCAGATTATCGACCAGTCTTATCAGGTTAACGTACTGTGCAACTATTTCTACGCCTTCGGTGCAACCTTCCTCGTAATCCCCAGCTGCTGGTGGGTGACGGAAAAAATTGTTGAGCCTTGGCTATGGAAAAACTGCCCGCTCGATGATGATATCAAGGTAGGCGAGGACGGCAACACCGCCGTAACTCCCAAAGAAAACCGTGCCTTCTACGCTGCTACCGGCCTTTTGATCGTGATGATTGCGCTGCTTGTGTACCTGCTGCTGCCAGCTGATTCCATCTTCCGCGATGACAAGGGTATGCTGGCAAGCTTCAAGGCGCCGATTATGCAGTCCATCGTTTCTCTGCTGTTTGTTTTCACCGGCGCTGTCGGTCTGACCTACGGCGTAATGGTAGAAAAATTCAAATCTCCGAAGGATGTTACCACTGCGATGGAGGATATCACCAAAACTCTGGTGCAGCTGATTGTATTCTACTTCTTCGCTGCGCAGTTCCTCTATGCCTTCGGTGCTTCCAACATGGGCGCGCTGATTGCGATTGCCGGTGCCGAGTTCCTGAAGTCCCTGGCATTGCCGCCGCAGGTAACTATTTTCGGCATCATCATCTTCGTTGCGATGCTGAACCTGATTATTACCTCTGCTTCCGCTAAGTGGGCAATTCTGGCACCTATCTTCGTACCTATGCTGATGGCTGTAGGTATTGCGCCGGAGCTGACTCAGGTTGCCTTCCGCGTTAGTGACTCTGCGGTTAACGTTGTAACCCCGATGTTTGCGTTCTACCCGCTGATTATCCTCTACTGCCAGAAGTACGTGAAGAGCGCCGGTATCGGTACACTGAGCTCACTGATGCTGCCGTATACTATTACGTTACTCGTCACCCTGACTATTATGCTGTATGCTTTCTGGTTTATGGATATACCGTTGGGATTACAAGCTGACTACGTATACCCCAGACGCATAATGTAATATTATTTCAGAGATGATATAATGAAGAGAGCCTCTCCTCGGGGAGAGGTGCCGAGCTTGTCGAGGCGGAGAGGGGTGACATCATGCAAGCTCTTCTCTTGTCCTATAGCTAATTCACCTTGCCTCCCCTCAAAGGGGAGGTGGCTGCGAGCATAGCGAGCAGACGGAAGGGTGTTATATGTATTTATGAAAGAAGGTCTTTGAAAATGTCTTTGCAAGAACGTTTGACTGAACGCTTTTTACGTTACGCTGCCGTACCATCCCAAAGTAAGGAGGGCTGTGCTGTTGTCCCAAGTACTCCCGGCCAATGGGATATGGCTAAGCTGCTGAAGGAGGATTTGGCTGAGCTTGGTCTGGTGGACCTGGAAATCAGTGAATTCTGCGTGCTGACCGGCCGTCTGCCGGCTAACCTGCCTGCAGGTCACGCTCCCGTGCCGAATGTAGGCTGGGTTGCGCATATGGATACCGTTGACGTAAACCTTTCTCCCGAGGTACATCCGCAGATTGTGAAAAACTATCAGGGCGGCGATGTACTGCTGAACGCTGAAAAGCAAATCTACATTAAGGTAAGCGAGCATCCTGAGCTTAACAAATATATCGGCAGCGACCTTATCACCACCGACGGTACCTCCGTACTGGGCGCAGATAACAAGGCTGCTGTTGCCAACCTGATGGTAGCACTGGAAACCATCATTAAGGAAAACCGTCCGCACGGCGAAATTTATGTAGCCTTTGTTCCGGATGAAGAGGTTGGCCTCTGCGGTTCCAAGAAGATGGATTTCAGCAAGTTCCCGGTTGAATTTGCTTATACCATTGACTGCTGCGAGCTGGGCGAGGTTGTATACCAAACCTTTAATGCAGGCAGCGCACACATCAAAATCAAGGGCGTAACCGCACATCCGATGTCCGCTAAGAACACTTTGGTCAACCCGGCACTGGTTGCTGTAGATATCATCAACTGCTTCGACAGAATGCAGACTCCGGAGCACACCGAGGGCACCGAAGGCTTTATCTGGGTGCAGGCTATTAAATCCAACGCTGCGGAAGCAACTTTGGATATCAAAATCCGCGACCATAATAAAAAGATGTATGAAGCACGCAAGGAGTTCATCCGTCATTCTGTGGAATATGTACAGGCCAAGAATCCGAAGGCCGGCATTGAGCTGAACATCACCGACGTATACGGCAACATTGCCGATGCGCTGAACGATGACAACAGAAAATGCGTTGAGTACATTTTCGAGGCTATGAAGGAGTTGGATATCGAGCCGAAGGATATCGCTATGCGCGGCGGCACCGACGGTTCCTTTATTTCCACCAAGGGCATCCCGACGCCGAACTATTTCACCGGCGCGCTCAACTTCCACTCCAACTGCGAGTTTATGCCGATGGCTGCAGTGGAAAAATCCTGCCTGATGACTTTGAAGCTGGTTGAGCTGATTACCAAATAAAAAATGCTTGACAAATGCGTCGCTTTCCTGTAAAATTTTACTTGTTTCCGACGCAAATGCGCGCGAAGCCTTTTGGGGGCGTAGCTCAGCTGGGAGAGCACCTGCCTTGCAAGCAGGGGGTCAGGAGTTCGATTCTCCTCGTCTCCACCAATCGTTAATTAGCGGTCTTACTTTGGTAGGACCGCTTTTTTGTGCGCAAAAAAAGACGCCCATGTGTATGAGCGTCTGAGTAAATTGTTTAATGGCTCAGCAGCCTTCGTTTTCTTCCCATTCCTCGCTGTTTTCGTTGATGTACCATTTGCCGTTGATATAGATCTTTTCTTCGATAGTACGCGGACCCCAGATAACGCTGCCTTCAGGCCCGTAGTCCTCGCCGTCGTCGGGGCAGGTGTCGTCATAGGTAATCAGGGGAACGTAAGCATCGGCACTGTCTGCTTCTATATTATTCGTTTTATTGTATTGCTGTTCTTTCTCCTGCGGATGCAGCATAAGCTTGTATGCGTACAAAAGTATGACGGCATAAACAATGGCGGTAAGCATTACTCCAAACTTCGGCAGACCGCAGAGGATTAAAATGAAAGCAAAAACGGCTAAAAATACGCTGAAAGAGAAGCAGGCTTGTTCATCCAGCTCTTTCATTTTATGTAAAAGATAAATAATCAGCAGTGTTATGGGCAGCAGCACAAGGAAATAGCCTAATGATGTATGCGTAAATATTAAAATAATGAGCGTTAAAAGGAGCATTAAAGCTATAAGGGCAATTACCTTTTTTATGTTACTGCAAAAGCTGTCGATAAAATTCATGGCACGCACCTCACTTTTATCTGTATTATAGCATGCCGGTGAATTTTCTACAAAAAATCTAAAAAAAACTGCAGAAATCGCTTGAATATGCCCTTTAAATGTGATATAGTATACACTATATTAAGGATTTCCCCAGAAAAAAGTATAGTATTTTAAAAGGAGCAAATTATTATGGAGAAAGAAAAAGCATTCCTGCTGTGGTTTGATCAGCTGGAGAGAAAAGACGTAGCAATCGCCGGTGGTAAGTCTTCTTCCTTGGGCGAGCTGACCTCTCATGTTGACGTACCTGTACCGTATGGCTTCGCAACTACTGCCTGCGCTTACAGATACTTCTTTGAAAAGACCGGTCTGTACGAAAAGATCAAAGCTTTAATTGCCGGTCTGGACGTAGACAACAGCGCTCAGCTGCGCGAGGTTTGCGCTAAGGTCCGCCAGGCAATTATGGACGAAGAAATGCCGCAGGATCTGCAGGACATGATTGCCCAAGCTTACAAAGAGCTGGGTGAAAAGGTTGGCCAGGCTGATCCGTTCGTTGCTGTTCGCAGCAGCGCTACCGCAGAGGATTTGCCGGATGCAAGCTTTGCAGGCCAGCAGGACACCTACCTGAACGTAAAGGGTGCAGAAACCATCGTTGCTAAGGTTAAGGAATGCTATGCTTCCTGCTTTACCGACCGTGCGGTTTACTACCGTGAAAAACAAGGCTTTGATCATCTGGATGTAGCACTGAGCGCTGCAGTACAGATGATGGTATTCTCCAAGGCTGCAGGCGTTATGTTCACTGTTAACGTTGCTACCGGCGACGACAAGAACATCCTCATCGAAGGCGCATGGGGCTTGGGCGAATATGTTGTTCAAGGCACCGTAACTCCGGATAACTATACTGTAAATAAAGCTACCTGCGAGATTGTTGAAAAGAACGTTAACGCGCAGGACATTAAGCTGATCCGTAAAGCTGACGGCGACTGCGAAGAAGTTGTTGTTCCGCTGGATGAGCAAAACGAGCAGAAGCTGACTGATGAGCAAATAAAACAATTGGCTGAATGCGCTAAGAAAATTGAAGCACACTATGGCTGCTACATGGACATGGAATGGGGCGTTGACGAGCGCGATAACAAGGTTTACATCCTGCAAGCCCGTCCTGAAACCGTATGGAGCCGTCGTAACAAAGAAAATGGTGCACCGAAAGAGGAGAAGAAAGTGACTACTGATCGCAAAGTTATCGTTAAAGGCTTGCCTGCCAGCCCTGGTAATGTAGCAGGCCGCGTACATGTAATTTTGGATCCGTCCCATATCGACGAGTTCAAGGAAGGCGAAATCCTCGTAACCGAAATGACCGCTCCTGACTGGGTACCGGCTATGAAGAAAGCGAAAGCAATCGTAACCGATAGCGGCGGAATGACCTGCCATGCTTCTATCGTATCCCGCGAGCTGGGCATTCCCTGTATCGTAGGTACCAAGAGCCGTGGCGAAGCTGCTACCACCACCATTCCCGATGGCATTGACGTAACCATTGATGCTACTCATGGTGTTGTTTATGAAGGCATCATCGAAGAGCCGAAGGCTGAACAGCCGGCACAACAAGTAGTTGCTGCTGCTGAATATTTCCCACCGACCGGCACCAAGATTTATATGAACCTGGGCGATCCTGAGCTGGCTGAAAAATATGCTACTCTGCCTTGCGACGGCATCGGTCTGATGCGCGAAGAGTTCATCTGGACTACTTATATCCATGAACATCCGCTGTATCTGATCAAAATCGGTCAACCGGAAAAGGTTGTAGACCAACTGGCTGAAGGCATCCGCCAAGTTTGCCAGGCTATGGCTCCGAGACCGGTAACCATGCGCTTCTCCGACTTCAAGTCCAGCGAATACCGCGACCTGAAGGGCGGCGACGAATTCGAGCCGAACGAGCCTTCCGCTCTGCTGGGCTGGCGCGGTGCTTCCCGTTACTATGATCCTAAATATATCGAAGCATTCAAGCTCGAATGCATGGCCGTTCGCAAAGTTCGCGAAGAGTTCGGCCTGAAGAACCTGAACGTTATGATTCCGTTCTGCCGTAACGTAGAGGAATGCGAAAAGGTTACCAAGATTATGGCTGACTGCGGTCTGTCCCGTGGTAAGGACTTCAAGGTTTGGCTGATGGCTGAGATTCCGTCCAACATCATTCTGGCTGACCAGTTCAACAAATTTGTCGATGGCTATTCCATCGGTTCCAACGACCTGACCATGCTGGTTCTGGGCTGCGACCGTGATAACGATACTGTTTCCCATATCTATGACGAACGTAACCTGGCTGTACGCCGTGCAATTCGTCACCTGATCGAGGTTGCTCATAAGGATGGCAAGACCGTTTCTATCTGCGGTCAGGCTCCGAGCGTATATCCTGAGTTCTGCGAGTTCCTCATTAAGAGCGGTATCGACAGCATGTCCGTTAATCCGGATACTGTTAAGTTCACCAAGAAGCTGGCTGCTCAAATCGAGCAACGCATCATGATGGATGCTCTGACCGGCAAAGGCCGTCAAGAGGTTGAGGACCTGAACTGGTAATTAGCAAGCAAGACTTTCAGCTCTGTAGTCAAGCGCATTGGCTTTATCTGGAAGCAGAAAAAGTAAATATGCAGTAAAGAGTTTTAGGACTCCTGTGTTGTAGTAATGCAATGCAGGGGTCCTATTTGCTTTTTTCTGGAAAAATTTAAGGAGGTATTCATGTTTTCCGTTATTTTTGTTCTTGGATTGCTTTATCACACCTATACCGATCTGAAATCTATGCTGCTTTATGACAAGACAACATTAATTTTAGCGGCGGTTGGCTTAGTACGCGCGTGGTATGAGAGGCAGCTTTTTGATGCTGCTTACGGCGCTGGAATTATTTTGGCAATAATGTTGGTGCTGTATTTTGCCAGCCGCGGCGGTATGGGCGAGGGCGATGTTAAGTTGGCGCCGGCGTTGGGTATCTGGCTCGGTTTAGAGCAGGGAGTATTGTGTTTGCTGCTTGCCTTTATCAGCGGTGGCATTGTGGGAGCATTACTGTTGCTGTGCAGGCGTGGGAAGCTGAAACAGGCGATTCCCTTCGGACCGTTTTTGTGTGCGGCGGCAGTCACTGCATATTTTTGGGGTAGAGAAATCATTACATGGTATTGGAGGATGTTCTTATGATGAAGTATGGTAAAAGTATTAGTGTTGAGGAGCTGTTTGAGCCTGTACTGTGCGCTTTGCGCTGCCGATGGCGCCTTAAGCAGGCGCTTTTGCTGCTGTCGCTGCAAACGGGGCAGGTGGCATATTGGCAGAATGGTGAGCATAGCTGGCAGGAGCAGCTAGATGAAGAGTGCCTGACAAATAAGCAAAGACTTGCCGATACTTTACGTGAAATGCTTTTGAAGCGTGAGGTGGAAGAAGGTGCGATGGTTTTATTGCTGCCTGCAGCAGCAATGATGCATTCTGAACAGATGGTGTTGCCTTCAATGCGGCGGCGTGAACTGCAGGCTGTCTTAAAATGGGAGATACAGCAGAGTGTTCCTTGGCCTGAAGAGGACTATACTTATAGCTTTGAGGCAACAGAATTTAGTGAAGCAGGAGAACAGCAATATCAGGTAACTTTTACGGCCTTACAGGATACGTCACGCGCTGAGCTGGAGCATCTGTGCAGCAGCTTGCTTTTAAAGCTGCAGGGCATTTTGTTAAGCGACATGACGTTTGATGAAGCTGCAGAGAAGTGGTTTACCGGTAAGCAGCTGCCGACTGTATATAGACAGAAGCAAAAGTATTTGCATGGTGCAGCGGCCGCTTTTGGACGCTGGCTGCCTAAGGTCAGCGGCGCTGCCTTGGCTTTGGCACTGTTAGCTTATGGCGGGGCCTGGGGAGGCTGTTATCTGGCGCAACGCGATTTGCGGGAGGTGGAGCAGCGATTAGCGCAGTATGCGGAGTGGGAGCAGCGTATGCAGGAAAGCAAGGCTGTGGAACATAGATGTCAGCGTTTGGAAAAGCTGTTGGCTACAGCGTCTAAACCTTCGAAGGAGGCCGTTGGTGAGTTGGAACGCATCTGCCGCCAGATGATTCCCGGCTGTTGGCTGACTCTGCTGGAATACAACGGCAGCAAAAAGCCTTTAGTGCTGCAGGGTCAGGCGGTGGATAATTTGGCTTTAGAAAGCTTTGTGGAGCAACTGCAAAAATGTGGAAATTACAGCAGAGTAGAGCTTCTGCAATCGCAGCAGCAGGGTAACGTTCTTGTTTATAAACTGCAGCTGCAGATGAAGGAGGGCAAGCAATGAAAGCAGGAGAAAAAACAATTAATCTGCTTGCCTGCATAGCCTTCGTGTTGGTTGTAGGCTTGGGAATGCAGGCATGGGAGCTTTTGACTGAACGGCAACTGACGGTAGAGCAGATACAGAAGTTGCAGAGAAAACTGACACAGCAGATTCGCTTTGCTGATGAACACAGTGATTATAAAACATATAAAATCAAGCTATTGGATAAGCAAAAAAAATTAGAGCAGCAGGTAGAGCATAATCTGAATTTAAACAACCTCTTGCAGCGCCTGCAAAAGCAGGCATAAGCGCAAAGTATTCTGCTAAACAGCATGCAGATGGAGGGAAATCCTGTGCCTTTGCAGCAGGGCCTGCAGCTACAGACAGTGAAAATAAGTGTTGTCGGCAATTTTTATTCCCTGCTGCGTTGGCTGCGGCAGGCAGAACGCGACGGCTGCAAGTTTAAAGAGCTGCGCTTGCAAAGCGACATGCGGGCAAAAGAAGTGCTGAAAATGGATATCTCACTGGAATTGCATACCATAAACTGATTCACCAAATTAGCCTACGCTAATTTTATCTTGACAAAACCCTCATCTTATAAGATAATGTCATAGTAAAGTTAGAGTAGGCTAATTAAATTTTAAAGATAGCACTGGCTAATATTGTAAAGGAAGTTGCGTATGAAAAAATATATCTTACTCGTATTTGTCGTAATCATAGCCCTGGCAGGCTACTTCCTGCTGGCAAGAGGCCAGCACAAGCTCGCAGCCAACGCCGCCGTCAGCGTAACCGACAGCACCGGCGCCAAGGTACACATCCCCGCGGAGCCCAAAAGAATCGTCTTTCTCAATGCCTCCAATCTGGAAATCTTCGCCTCCATCGGTGGCAAGGCCGTCGGCAGACCTACCAGCACTTCATATCCCAACGACATCAAGGAGAGCATTAAGGACATCCCCGAAGTAGGCATGATCCACGCGCCGAATCTGGAAAAAATCATGAGCTTGAAGCCTGATCTGGTTGTAGGCACCAACGTACCCTTCCACGTAATGCTGCGCAAGCCTCTGGAAATGGCCGGCGTGCCGCTTTACCTGAACATGATAAACTCCTATGAGGATGTGCTGAAAAGCATAGACGATTTTGGCTGCTTTGCCGGCAGAGAAAAGGAAGCTGCCGTCAAGCGTGCGCAGATAGAAAAGGAATATGCTGCGCTGACGCAGGACGTACAGAAGGGCAGGGGTCCGAAGGTGCTGATTATCTTCGGCTCGCCGGACAGCTTCAACATGTCCACCAAAAAGAGCTTTGGCGGTGATCTGGCAGAGCGTCTGGGTGCCGTAAATATTGCGGACAAGGCCGAAAACGTGAAGGACAGCAGCTACATTCCGCTGAGCATGGAATTCGTAGCCAAGGAAAATCCCGACATCGTGATGCTGATTACCATGGGCGGCAGCAAGCCAAGGCAGGCCGCTGTCAAGGGTGATTATGACCTGGTGCAGGGTGTGAGCACTTTCCTGGCGCAGGCAGGCATTACCGTGACGCATAAAATGTGCGCGCACAGTTTGAAGGCCATCACCGAACCGGCGGCAGATGTAGAAGCCTGCGCCGAGGAGGGCGAATGGCTGCAGGAAATACGTGAGCTGCGCGACAAGTTGCTTTTCGCGGATGACGTGGCGCTCACGCAGGCAGATGCAAGCAACATGAAGGTGCTCATCAGCGCGCCGTTTATGAACGGTGTGGTGGCAACACACCTGCCGTTTATGGGCGAAAAGGGTGCTGGTTTTCTGCTGGAACAAATCCAGGGTTATTATCAAAAGTAAAGTTTAAAGCAAAAGGAGGACATTATCATGAAACAAATTCCTGTAATTTTTTGGACCGGTACCGGTAACACACAAATGATGGCTGACGCTGTTGCAGAAGCAATTAACGCTGCCGGTGCGGAGGCTGTTGTAAAAAATATCAGCGAAATCACTGCTGACGAGGCTGCAGGCTATGACGCTCTGGCACTGGGCTGCCCGGCAATGGGCGCAGAGGTGCTGGAGGAATGCGAATTCGAATCCTTGCCGAGTTTGACTCAATTAGTTCAGTCAGTTTCAGGATATTAGTCACAAGCTGGCAGGCAAAAAGGTAGCGCTCTTCGGCTCCTATGGCTGGGGCGGAAGCTACATGCAGGACTGGGAAGCACGCGTTAAGGATGCTGGCGCAACACTTGTAGCTGACGGCGTGTTGGCGCCGGGTGCTCCCGACGACGAAGCAATGGCTAAGCTGACGGAAGCAGGCAAGCTGCTTGCCGAATAAGGCTGAAGCAACACAAAAAACTGCCTTTCGATTTTCAGAAGGGCAGTTTTTTAGTGAAGCGCTTGCGTTATAGCAATTGGCAAATAACTTGCCTTGAGATATTATTTAAGAACACATCCTATTGACTTTATACCTGCTATATAGTGTAGACTGTATCATTATAAAATAAAGATTATCATGCTGCGGCAGCGTTTTACGCCGGGGACATCGGCAAAAGCTGCTGCCCGCGTTTTGGAATATATATGAATAGAGGATAGGAAAGCTTTATGTTCAAAACATTTCTCAGCTATTATAAACCGTATAAGGGCATCCTGCTCTTTCTCGTGATAGGCTCGCTGCTGCGTGCGCTGCTCGAGCTGTTCTTTCCCTATGTAGTGAAGCTGATGCTGGAACAGCAGCTGCCGCTTAAGAATCTGCCGCTGCTCCTTGAATGGTCGGCAGCACTGCTTGCCATGTATCTGGTAAACTTCGGCATGCATTTCGGCATCATCTATTGGGCGCAGGTCATGAGCTCAGCTATGGAACGCGATATGCGGCGCGACTTGTTCCGCCATCTGCAAAAGCTGTCTTTCGGCTTTTATGATAAAAACAAAAGCGGTCAGCTGCTTGCACGCCTTACCAGCGACTTAGGCGAAACTGCCGGACTCGCAGGCAATGCACCCAATGATATTATCGTCTGCGGGCTGACGATGGTCGGCACAATGGTTATTTTAATCTATATGAATCCTATGCTGGGCACTCTGATCGCCTTCCTGCTTTTGCTGAAGGCAGTGCATACCGTTTTTGTCAACATGCGCATGAAAAAGGCCTTCTTCGCTAATCGTGTAGCGATGGGCGAGGTAACAGCCAAGGCTGCGGAAAGCATCAACGGCGTGCGTCTGATCAAGGCCTTTGCGGGCGAGCGCAGCGATATGACGCAGTTCATGGAAAAGGCGGATGCGTATCTGGCAACCTGGAAAAAGTCATTTAAGTTTAAATCCTATTTTATCGGCAGCATGATATTCTTCAGCAACTTTATCAATGTAGCGATACTCGTAGTAGGCGGTTTGCTGATAAATAAGGGGCTGATGAGCTTTGGCGAGCTGGTAGCCTTCTTCCTCTATGTAGGCCTGTTTATGAAGCCGCTGATGCAGCTTTTAGGCTTCAGTGAAATCTATCAGCGCGGTATGGCAGGCTTTAAGCGTTTTTATGAGCTGCTGCAGGAAAAGCCCGAGATTGTTGATGCACCGGATGCTAAAATTTGCCCGCCCTGCAAGGGGAATATTAGCTTTGATAACGTCAGCTTTGCCTATGCGGACGGCAGACCTGTTATCCGCAATCTTTCCCTGAATTTGGCAGCAGGTGAAACCGTGGCTTTTGTGGGCGCTACGGGAGCAGGCAAAACAACCATCGCCAGCCTTTTGCTGCGCTTTTACGAGCCGCAGAGCGGCAGAATTCTGCTGGATGGCTGCGATATCCGTGAATTTACGCAGGAGTCGCTGCGCAGGCAAATCGGCCTGGTGCAGCAGGATGTCTTTCTCTTCGGCGACAGCGTGCGCTACAACATAGCCTACGCCAAACCGGATGCGACAGTGGACGAGGTGCAGACGGCAGCGAAGGCTGCGGCGGCGGATGAGTTTATCCGAAAGCTGCCTGCGGGCTACGATACCGAGGTGGGTGAGCGTGGCGTGAAGCTGAGCGGCGGCCAGAAGCAGCGCTTGGCGATTGCGCGTGTCTTCCTCAAAAATCCTCCGGTAGTAGTGCTGGATGAGGCTACAAGTGCGCTCGACAATATTACGGAGCAGCAGATACAAAAGGAGCTAGACGAGCTGGCGGTAGGACGCACCACGCTGATTATTGCGCACCGTCTTTCCACCATCCGTCATGCGGACAAGATTGTGGTGCTTGACGAGGGTGCTGTTGCGGAATGCGGCAGCCATGAGGAGCTGCTGGCGCGCAAGGGGCATTATTATGATTTGTATCAGAAGGATTAAAGCAGAGGCTTGCGGATGCAGGCGTACTGCAGAAGATAATAAAATAGCGCACGCTGTTGCTAAAGCGTGCGCTGAGAATACAGAAAACCCATGTCTTGCCGATTTCGGCGGGACATGGGTTTTAGTGCTTTGTGTTTATTTTTGTATTAGGCTTGCTTTACGTGCTTAAACCTCTTTCTTCAGCTTCTCCACATCAGCGAGAGATAAACCGGAAAGTTCCGTGATTTCCTGCAGAGAATAGCATCCTTTAGCCAGCATAAGTTTAGCAGTAACGAGTTTTCTTTAGCTTCGCCTTTTGCAATACCAACAGCTTCGCCTTCACGTCTTTCATCTAATAAACGTGCTTCCATAAGCATAAATTCTCGCCTCACTTTCGTATATAATTTGAGATAGCTGATTTCATCGTCAATCTGCTTGGTGAAATCAGTAGTTACAATGTGATTGTTTACATAATCATAAAAGCTTTTGAGATCCTTAGAGATTTCGCCATGCGTACCCTTAGTGTTCAAAATCATGGTGGTTGCTTTATCCGGAAGCTCCAGCTCCAAATCCTCCAGGCAGCGCTTTTTAAAAGTATAGACATAATTACCATTTTCAAAGAAATCAAAAATACAGATGAAAATGATAAAGGTCGGCGGCAATAGGTCATAAGGCTGGCCTGCCTGCAGCAAATCAAAATCAAGCAGCGCCTGATAATAGCGCGAGCGTTTGGGCAGAACGAAGGCTTTGGTTTGGGGATTCTTTTTGTTTTTTACCTGCATTTCCAGATTATAGTGTGTGTTTTTATCGTCCGCTACGATGATATCAAGGCGGATGCCGCGACTGGTGTACTCAGGCTCAAGCGTCTTTTCTGCCTCAATGTAGTTAATGTCAGCAATTTCTATCTGCAGCAGTTCCTCCAGCAGATGCTTGCAGATGCGTTTGCGTGACATAACCTTTTTGAAGATGAAGTCGCTTTGAATCGTCATGTTTGCAAATTTTGTTGCCAGGTCTTGCATGGTTTTTCTTCTTTCATTTTAACACAGATGCAATAAAAAATACATAAGCAGCGCAAAAACAAAAAAGAGCAGTACCCTGACGATAAAAAAATCGTCAGTTTGTACTACTCTTAGAATGTACCAGATAAATGGCCTTGCTTAAGCTTCTGCAGAAAATGCATCTGCAGGATATACTGCTTATTTAATTGTCCGCAGGTAAATGAACTTGATGCGTAAGATTACTTGCGGTTTTGAAGAACTTAGTTTAAGTTTACTTGAAATACAGGGGAATGTCAAGGGAGAACAAGACTTGTGCCTGCTGAAATTTTCAGCAAGGCAGTTTTTTTATAAACACTATAATCTCAGCTCTATTCTGCTTTAACCTTAAACACAATTGCATACAGCACCGGCAGTACCACCAGCGTCAGCAGCGTTGCACCTGTCAGGCCGCAGGCAATAGCTACAGCCATTGCATTCCAGAACTGGCTGGCGAACATCGGAATCAATCCCAGTACCGTAGTGAAAGCCGCCAGCATAATCGGACGGAAACGCACAATCGCCGATTCCGTAATCGCCTTGGCAGGCTCCATCCCGGCATCAAGATGCTGCTGAATCTGGTCAACCAGCACCATACTGTTACGGATAATTGTACCGGTGAGCGCCAGAATACCCAGCTCCGCCATAAAGCCCAAAGCGGAATTGAACAGCAGCAGGCCGAAGATAACGCCGATTATACCCATCGGCGCCGTCAGCATAATAACCAGCAGCTTGCGGATATCCTGCATCTGCAGCATAATCATAACGACAATCAGCAGCAGCATCAGCGGTATCGGCTTCATCAGATAATTCAAGGTATCGTTGCTGTCCTCCAGCGAACCGCCGACCTCGATGCTCATGCCGGCAGGCAGCTCCTTGCGCAGAGGCTCCAGCTCCTTATACACCTGCTTGGTAACATCGTTGCCGGTAACGCCGTCAACAATACCGCCGTTGACGGTAATTGTAGGACGCAGGTTGCGGCGCCAGATGATATTGTCCTCGCTGGTGTAATCAAGATGCGCGATTTGAGACAGAGGCACAGCACCCTGGCTCGTAGGAATGGAAATAGTTTCCAGCTGCGAAATATCTGCGCGCTGGTCAGGCTGCAGGCGGAAAACGATACCAATCTGCTGGTCGCCCTCCAGATAGGTTGCTACGGTATAACCGGATACCTGAGCCTGCAGAGCGTTGGCCACAGTCTGACGTGTGAGTCCCATTTGCAGCAGCTTGTCATTGTCGACCTTCAGCTTAACGGCGTTGGTCTGCTCCAGCCAGTCAAGACGTGTCATGTTGACGTAGGGATTAGCGGCCATCACCTTGCGCACCTTCTGCGCATATTCCTTAACCTGCGCATCGCTGTTGCCGCTGACGCGGATCATAACAGGATAGGGAGCAGGCGGACCGAGCGGAATCGAGCGGGAGTAAACTATAGCCTCCGGTAAATGCTCGGCAGCAAGCTCGCTGATGCGCTTCTCCAGTTTTTTGCGGTCTTCAACGCTTTTGGCAACAACTACGAGCTGTGCATAGTTATCACGCGGCTGTACCGGGTCGATTACCAGCACAAAGCGCGGTGCGCTTTCGCCTACGTAGGTGGAAACGTGGTCTAATTCCTTATCATCCTTAATCAGATTCGTCAGCTTGCGTGCCGCGGCATCAGTTGTTTTAATCGAGCTGCCCTCAGGCATATTAAGCTCTACCAACAGCTCCGGACGTACGGAGGCGGGGAAAAATTCCTGGCTGACGAAGCGCAGCATGAACATGGAAAGTCCCAGCATCGCCAAGGTAATGCCGATAACCGTAATGCGGTGTCCCAAGGCCCAGTGCAGCAGCTTGCGGAAGGCGCGGTAGAAGCAGTTGTCATAAGATTCCTGCTTGATAACTGTAGGACGTATCCATTCATAGCCCAATACCGGTGCCAAGGTTGCGGAAACAAGCCAGGACAGCATCAGGGTTACGGTCATAACCGGGAAAAGGCTGTAGGCAAATTCCGAAGCGCTGGCCTTGGAGAAGGCAATCGGCATGAAGCCGAGGCAGGTAATGGTGGTGCCTGTCAAAAGCGGCCAGGCGCAGGTTTTGAAGGCATAGGAGGCTGCTTCCTTACGAGGCATGCCTTCGGACATTTTTACTTCCATCAGCTCAACGACGACGATGGCGTCATCGACCAGCATACCAAGGGAAACAACCAGTGCGCCCAGGGATACCTTATGCAAATCGATGCCCAAAGCGAACATTGCGCAGAAGGAGCCTAACAAAATCAGCGGGATGCAGCAGGAAATTACGTAACCGCTGCGGCGTCCGAGCGTCATCAGGCTGACTACCAGCACGATGATAATTGCCTCGTAAAGGCTTTCGGAGAATTCGCTGATGGATTTTTTTACTACCTCAGGCTGATTGGCAACCTGATTAAGCTCCAATCCGAGCGGCAGCTCCTTTTGGATGCGGGCGATTTCCTTGGCCAGATTTTCACCGAGCTTGATGTTATCGCCGCCGTCCTCCATAGAAAGAGCAATGCCGACTGCGGGCTTGCCGTTATAGTACATCATTGTTTCCGGCGGGTCTGCATAACCGCGGGTGATGGTTGCGATATCGCCCAAGCGGAAGACACGGCCGTTGGCATTGATGGGGATGGCAGCAATATTTTCCACGCTGTCGGGGCTGCCGGTAATGCGCAGGTAGGAGTTGGCTGTGTCGGCCTCAATCATACCGCTGGCATTGACCGAGGTCTGTGCTTTGATAGTGTTGGCAATACTGTTGATATCCAGTCCCAGCTGTGCCAGCTTGGCAGTTTGCATCTGCACGAAGATTTTCTCCGGCTGTACGCCTACCAGCTCAACCTTTTTGACATCAGGCACGCTGAAGAAGTCGAGCTTAATTTTTTCGGCGTATTTACGCATATCCTCATAGGTGAAGCCGTCACCGGTAATTGCGTAGATATTGCCGTAAACATCATCAAAACGGTCGTTATAAAAGGGGCCTACGGTACCCGAAGGCAAGTCCTTTTTGCCGTCGTTTACGATGTTGCGCAGCTCCAGCCAGCGCTGACGTACCGTGTTGCCGGCAACTTCATCCTTGAGCGCTACCGTAATAACGCAGACGCCGGGACGCGAATAGCTGGTGATTTTCTTAACCTGCGGCAGACTTTGAATCTGCTTTTCCAAAGTATTTGTCAGATGCATTTCTACATCCTTGGCGCTGGCACCGGGCCAGGCTGCGGATACTACCATCTGCTTGACGGCAAAGCTGGGGTCCTCGCTGCGTCCAAGCGATTTAAAGGAAAACATACCCATAATCAGCACAAGCACAGCGAAGAAGTAAACTAACTGGCGATGGTTAATAGCCCATTCTGCCCAGTTGGCATGATGCTTTTCGTTGTTTGACATCAGATATCACCGCCTTTGGTCAGACGTACCTGTTGGTTATCGACAAGCTTGCTGAGGCCGGCGGTTATCAGAATATCACCCTTGTTTAAGCCGCCTGCCAAACGTACGTTGTTGCCTACGTAGCCGGCAACCTTAACGTCCTGCAGCACAGCGCGGTTATTGCGCACCAGCCAGACCTGAGTCTTGCCGTTTACCTGATACAGTGCGGTAGCAGGAATAACAATCTCGTCCTCGGACGCCGCAGCGTCCTTAAAGCTGACCTTGGCAGTCATGCCGAGCTTGGCTGCTGCAGGCAGCTGCGGCACAGCAACGCGCACATTATAGGTACGTGTAATGCTGTCGGCAATAGGCGAAATTTCGCGGACAGTGCCCTTCGCCGTAACATCTGGAAGCGCCCAGAAGCTGATTTCCGCCTGCTGGCCGACGCTCAGCTTGACGTTTTCCGGCACGTTAATCTGGATTTCACGTTCACCGCTGTGCACGATGGTGACCATCGGCGTACCGGCTGCCGTTACCTGGCCTGCTTCACCGGTGATGGCTACCACAACGCCGTCGGCATCACTCGTCAGCTGCGTGTAGCTCAGCTGGTTGCCGCTGGCGTTGGCGTTGGCCTGTGCCTGACGCAGCGCAGCATTGGCTGCCTCCAGCTGGGTGTTGTACTGGTCGCGCGTTGCTTCGCTCACAGCACCGCCGGCATATAGCTTGTTAAAGCGTGCCGCATTGTCGGCCGCCAGCTTTTGGTTAGCAATGGCAGATGCCAGCTGTGCATTGGCTGCTTCTACGCTTTGGTTTACATCCTTCGGATCAATCGTCATCAGAATCTGGCCGGCGTGTACCCGGTCTCCTACGTTGACAAGACGGGAAGCGATTCTGCCGGCAGTCTGGAAGGCCAGCTGGCTTTCATAACGTCCGCGCACCTCGCCGGGATATACGGTGGAGGAATCGGCAATGCTTTCGCCAATCGTCATAGTCCGGACGATGGGGATGTAGTTTGCCTCCTGTGGCTTATGCATAATACTGCTGTAAAGCTGCCAGCCTGCGGCTGCCAGTACGACAACGGCAGCTCCGGCAACAAGTTTCTTTTTATCAGGAAGTTTAGGAAGTTTTTCCATAATAGACTGCATGATTTAACAGCTCCCTTGCAGAATAATGTTATTGTTGTAAAATTTTTAATCGTTCAATTAAATTATAGGTTCTAATGTAGAGAGCGTCAAGCAACAAAGTTGTAAACAAAAATAAAGCTGCCGGAAAGCAGCTTTATTTGAGGAATATATTTATTTTTTGCTAAGCGATGCAAGGTAGGTGTTGAGCGCCTGCAGCAGATAATCAAGCTCTGCGCCGTTTTTAAAATTGCCCAGCTCGCAAATGTGGCTGTGCATCAGAAAGAAGAACATGATAATACCTTCCAGTGTGAAGGCAACGTGGGTTGCTTTGATATCCGCAACGATTTCGCCGCAGGCAATCGCTTCCTCAACCAGCTCGGTCATGAACTGATGGATGCGGTACAGCTTGCTGCGCACGTAGTTTTCAAACATGGGCTGCGGAGTCAGCAGCTCGCGGTAAATCAGATGAATGTTGTAAGGGTTCTGCTGCTGCATTTCGGCAATGCCGTCTACATAGGTACGCAGCTTGGTCAGCGGGGAACCTGGCTGCTGACGGATTTTGTCCTGCAGCTTCAGAAATTTTTCGGCCTCAGTATATAAAACCTCCTGATATAAATTCTTCTTGCCGCCGAAATAATAGGAAATCAACGCGCTGTTGACGCCGCTGGCAACAGAAATCTGCTTGATGGACACGGCAGCGAAGCTGTCCATGGCAAACAGCTTGGTTGCGGCCTCAAGAATTTTATCAGCAGAATTGATATTAGGACTTTCATCTATCATAATAACGTAATACCTCGTTGGAATAAATAATGTATGAATATATTATACACGATTTGGGCGCAGATGTAAGCTGATTTTGTTAAAAAAGTGATATTATGAAAATATCTTGTTAAATATAAAAATTTTGTTCGTTAATACGTTGGCTATGTACTGTTTTTCTGCTATAATAAAAAAATAACGGAGGTCAGTATAGAAAAAATGAATACATTGGCTATAGCTTTGATGATTGTCATAGCTCTGCTGCTGGCAGGTGTGATAATATTATTGATACAGGGACGCCCTAAGGCGGACATGACGGCGCAGCGGCTGGAGCTTTTGGAGCGCAGGCTTGCGGAAAGCATGTACGACCTGCGCGGCGAGCAGAGCACACTGGCGCGGGCGGCGCGCTTGGAAAACCAGGCGGCGAGCGACAGGCTGAGCGAACAGATTGACAAGCGCGTGGCGCGTCTGGCGGATATGACGGACCAGAACCTGGAGCGCATCCGCATGACTGTGGACGAGCGCCTTAATCAATCGCTGGAGCAGAAGTTCGCGCAGGTCAACAAATGCCTGGGCGAGGTACACCAGTCACTGGGACAGATGCAGAGCCTTTCCTGCGGGGTGGATGAGCTGCGGCGCGTTCTTTCGAACGTCAAGGTGCGCGGTACCTGGGGCGAAATGCAGCTTGGGAATATCCTCAAGGATATTCTTGACCGTGCAAGATATGTAGAAAATGCAGAGGTGCGTCCGCACAGCGGCCTGCGCGTGGAATATGCTTTGCGCTTGCCGGGGCAGCGGGAGCAGGAGGTGCTGCTGCCGATTGATGCCAAGTTTCCGCTGGAGGATTACCAGCGCCTGCAGCAGGCGCGTGAGGCCGGTGATACGCAGGCGGCGGATGCGGCGGCAAAGCAGCTGGAGCGACGCTTAAAGAGCGAAGCGAAGGATATCTGCGAAAAATATATCTGTCCGCCGTATTCGACGGATTTTGCCGTGATGTATCTGCCGAGCGAGGGCCTGTTTGCGGAGGCTTTGGCCTTGCCGGGACTGGCCGAGGAGCTGCAGCTGAAGTTCAGAGTGTGCGTGGCGGGGCCGACGACGCTGGCAGCGCTGGTGAACAGCCTGCAGCTGGGCTTCCGTACCTTGGTGGTGCAGCAGCGTACTACAGAGGTGTGGCAGCTGCTGAACAAGGTTAAGCAGGAGCTTGCCGGCCTGGAAACAGCCCTTGATAAAACAGCTAAAAAGCTGGAGGAGGGGCAGAACGCTCTGCATACCACCAAGCGCTATACAGCACGTTTGCAGAAGCAGCTGGATGCTGTGCAGCTGTTAGATGAGGAAGATAAGCATGACAAAGAATAATGAGCCTCATCACTATAAAAAGCCGCCGCTGTGGGTACAGATATTATTATGGGCCTACGGCTTTATGTGGCTGAATATGATTTTTGTTACGGGCTTAAACAGCCTGTATCTCGGTTATATAGATTATGACAGCGGCAGCATTGCCTTCGCCATGACTTGTGGCTTTTGGCTGATTTTCAAATATTTGCCGCGCTTGCTTTAAGAGGGGGAATTACAATGGAGCAATGGGATATTTATGACCGTGAACGCCGTCTTACCGGACGGACGATGAAGAAAAATGACTGGATACTGCAGGACGGCGAGTATCATCTGACGGTGCTTGGCGTTGTGCGCAACACAGACGGACGCTTTCTGATTACCAGACGCGTGCTGACGAAGGCCTGGGCTGCCGGCTGGTGGGAGGTTCCCGGCGGTGCGGTGCAGGCGGGTGAAAGCTCACGCGAGGCTGTGAACCGCGAGGTGTGGGAGGAAACCGGTCTTGATGTTTCTGCCTGCGCAGGCGGACCGGCGCTGACCTATCACCGTGAGAATCCGGGCGAGGGCGATAATTATTTCGTCGACTGCTATATTTTTACGCTGCCCTTTGCACCGGAGCAGGTAAAAATCCGCCCTAATGAGGCACTGGAATACAAGCTGGCGACCTTGGAGGAAATTCAGGAGCTGGCGCAACAGGGAATCTTTTTGCATTATGACAGTATTAAGGATGTTTTTGCAAAATAAAGCTGTATGTCGGCGTTTGCTGTTGAAAAAACACAGCCGGCGTGGTAGAATATTATGGTAAATGCTTAAATAAATATGGCAAAGAGAAAGTTTGGAGGAATTTACAATGTCAGGACATTCTAAATGGGCGAACATTAAACATAAAAAAGGCAAGGCTGACGCTCTGCGCGGCAAAATCACTACTAAAATCAGCCGTGAAATCACTATTGCCGTTCGTATGGGCGGTGCAGATCCTACCGGTAACATGAAGCTGAAGCTGGCTCTGTCCAAGGCTAAGGCTAACAATATCCCTAAAGACAACATTCAACGTGCAATCCAAAAGGGTGCAGGTGCTCTGGAAGGCCAAAGCTTCGAAGAGATTACCTATGAAGGCTACGGTCCTGCAGGCGTTGCTATGATGGTCAGCTGCCTGACCGATAACCGTAACCGTACCGCTGCCGATGTACGTCACGTATTCTCTAAGCACGGCGGCAACCTGGGTGCCAGCGGCTGCGTAAGCTACATGTTCAAACAAAAAGGTATCTTCGCAGTTAGCGCCGAAACCGGTGTGAGCGAGGATGATCTGATGATGATCGCTCTGGATGCAGGTGCTGAGGATATCAAGAGCAGCGAAGACGGCTTCGAAATTATCACCGATCCGGCTGCTTATGACGATGTAGAAAAGGCTTTGGCTGATAACAATATTGAAGTTGCAATGTCCGAAATCACCATGGTTCCCGATACTATGGCTGAGCTGTCCGGTGAGGATGCCGAAAAGGTTCAGAAGATGCTGGACGCATTGGATGATTGCGATGATGTACAAGACGTTTACACCAACGCTGACTTGCCGGAAGACGACGAGGAATAATATTATTATTACGAAGTAACTGCAATGTGCGCGAAGCATAGTTGCAGAAAGGAAAGCAGGCAGTTGATGTCTGCTTTCTGTTTTTTGAGAGGTCTTTTATGCTGGTTTTAGGAATTGACCCCGGTACCGCCATCTGCGGGTATGGCTTGGTAGATATGACAGGAAACCGTCTGCGCCCCGTTTTTTACGGCTCGGTGCTGACGGATAAGGATATGCTGCCGGAGCTGAGGCTAAAGAAGATTTACGATGATATTTCGGATATTATCGATCACTTCAAGCCGGATCTGCTGAGCATCGAAAAGCTGTTTTTCAACCGCAACGTGACTACTGCGATTCCTGTAGGACAGGCACGCGGCGTTGTGCTTTTGGCTGCGGCCAACAAGGGACTGCCGGTGATGGAATTTACGCCGATGCAGATTAAGCTGTCGGTAGTAGGCACAGGCAGTGCGACGAAGGAGCAGGTTATCTATATGGTAATGCATCTGCTCAATATCCGCGAAAAAATTAAACCGGATGATACGGCCGATGCGCTGGCAGCGGCAATCTGCGGCATCAATACTGCGTCTACGCGCAGATGGCAGGAGGGCAGATAAATGATAGGTTCATTGAAGGGCACTGTTGACAGCCTGGGCATAGACAACTGCATAATCGAAACGGCAGGCGGCGTAGGCTACCGTGTTTTCATGCCGGCGGCACAGCTTGCTCAGCTGACGCAGGGTGCCTCTGTACGCCTGCACATCCACACCGCAGTACGCGAGGATGCCATTGTTCTTTACGGCTTTTTGAGCCGGGAATATTATGACCTCTTTGAACTGCTGCTGACTATCAGCGGCGTAGGTCCCAAGATGGCTTTGGGTATTTTATCCGCAGTTAAGCCTGATGCCTTTTATCTGGCGGTGCAGAGCCGTGATATCAAGGTGCTCACCAAGCTGCCCGGTATCGGCAAAAAGACGGCGGAGCGATTGCTGCTGGAATTGAAGGACAAGGTCGGACCCGTAGCCGCCGAAAGTGCTGACAGCTTCGGCGAAGCAGTAGCTGCCGGAGGCAGCGGTGCTGTAGCGGAGGCTATCGAAGCACTTGCTTCCCTTGGCTACAGCAACAGCGAGATTATGCCCGTAATCAAGAAAATCGAAGGCGCAGAAACCAAGACGAGCGAGGAAATTCTGAAGCAGGCCTTAAGGCTGATGATGAAGTGATTTCCCGCAGATAAATCGTCTGGCGGTATTTGAGCCTGTAGCAGTAGGCTGCAAAAGGCTTGCTAGGAGGAACTTATGGAATTTGATGATAGAATTATTGCCGGGGCGGAACAGGAAGCAGATGGCTGGCAGTACAGCCTGCGTCCGCGTCTGTTAAATGAATATATAGGTCAGACGCAGGTCAAGGATAATCTGTCTATTTTCATTAAGGCTGCCGCTGCCCGCCACGAAGCGCTGGACCATGTGCTGCTGTTCGGGCCTCCGGGCCTGGGCAAAACTACGCTGGCCAACATTATTGCCAATGAGCTTAATGTCAACATCCGCGTTACCAGCGGACCGGCGATTGAACGTCAGGGAGATTTGGCAGCAATCTTAACCAACCTTGGCGACAATGATGTACTTTTTATTGACGAAATCCACCGCTTGTCCAAGACCGTAGAGGAAATCCTGTATTCCGCTATGGAGGATTTTGCGTTAGATATTATTATCGGCAAAGGTCCTGCGGCACGCAGTGTGCGTCTGGACCTGCCGCATTTTACGCTTATCGGCGCTACCACGCGTCTGGGAGCGATAGCAGCGCCTTTGCGGGACCGCTTCGGCGTACAGTGCTGCCTGGAATTTTACAAGCCGGAGGAGCTGCAGTTTATTATTACGCGTGCAGCGGAAATCCTGAATGTAAAAATCGACAAGGAAGGCGCCATGGAAATTGCCCGCCGCAGCAGAGGCACGCCGCGTATCGCGAACCGTCTGCTGAAGCGTGTGCGCGATTTCGCTCAGGTGCTGGGCGTGGAGGTTATCGACCGTCAGCTGGCAGACGAAGCGCTGGCTAAGCTGGAGGTTGACCGCTACGGCTTCGACCGCAACGACCGCAAAATTTTGACGACCATCGTCAAAACCTTCGGCGGCGGTCCTGTCGGCATCGAAACAATTGCTGCAGCCGTAAGCGAGGAGTCCTCAACCATTGAGGATGTAATCGAGCCGTATCTGATGCAGCAGGGAATGCTGAACCGCACCTCGCGCGGACGTATGGCAACACGCGAAACCTATAGATATCTGGGAATACCGTTTCCCGAAAATCAGTAAAGCAGCTTAGCTGTTCAGGAGGAAAAATGAAATTATTATTACACGCCTGCTGCGGTCCCTGTGCCTGCTACCCTACGGAGCAGCTGACGGCGGCGGGAACAGATTTTGATATTTTGTTTTTTAATCCTAACATTCATCCGTACAAGGAGTTCAAGCACAGGCTGAGCACCCTGCGGGAGTTTTGTGAGAAGAAGCGCTACAATCTTATTATCGACAAAAGCTATCCGATAGAGGAATGCATCCGCGGTATGCTGTCAGAGCCTACCGTGCGCTGTGCCTTCTGCTACCGTATGCGCCTGCGCTACGCAGCGCAGTTTGCCAAAGAAAACGGCTACGATGCCTTTTCGACTACGTTGCTCGTCAGCCCCTATCAGCGCCATGAGCTGATAAAAAAGGAGGCGGAGGCGGCAGCGGCGGAGTTCGGTATTCCGTTCTATTACGAGGATTTCCGCGTCGGCTACCAGCGCGGCGTGGATATCAGCCTGGAGCTGGGGCTGTATCGCCAGCAGTACTGCGGCTGTGTCTTCAGCGAGCGTGACCGCTACGAAATCCGCAAAAAGCCCAAGGCGGAAGCAACGCAGGATAAGTTTGTGGTTGTAAGCAAAAATATTAAAATGGTGAACAGATAATTAGAGTTTATAGCAAGACGCAGAAAAGCCTCTCCTAGGGGAGAGGTGGCATCGCGAAGCGATGACGGAGAGGGGAAATGACTAGACTGCAGACCCCTCTCAGTCACCCTATCGGGTGACAGCTCCCCCCTAGGGGAGCCTCTCTTACTATACGGACAATTCACATTGTCCCCTTAATGGGAGCTTTTCAATGTTCACTGCTCCTCTTCTTAAACTTAGCAAATCGAGGAAAAGTATATGCTTAGAAAATTACTGATACTGTCTGTACTGTTATTTACTTTTATATTTGCCTCTGCTGCGGTAGCCGCCGAGCAAATCCGCATAGGAATTGTGGTGGGGCAGGCAACGGCAGAGCTGAGCTGTGAGGATGAATTCACAGTGCGTGATTCATCGGGCAAAACTACTACGATGCCCAAGGGAAAATATTTCATCCATGCGCAGCAGGGAAAGCTTTTCTTTGATGATAACAATGAATTTGGTAATGAAGCGTTTGTTGCTACGGCGGCAGGCAAAAGCTCACCGCAAATCAATAAACGCAGTTATAAAGGGGATTTTCAGCTGCAGGCCGAGCAGGGTAATAAGCTACTGGTAGTCAACAGACTGCCGCTGGAGGATTATCTGGCGAGCGTGCTGCCTGCCAAAACGATGTCCGTATGGCCTGATGAGGTTATCAAGGCACAGGCGGTTGCTGCCCGCAGCTATGCTATGTATAAAATGCAGCACAGCGACAAGGCTTATGCTTTGCTTGCAACCGACAGGGAGCTGCCTTACGGAGGTACCGGCAAGCGCATTGAAAAGTATGCTGTGACGAAGCTGATTCAGGCGACGAAAGGACAGTATCTTGCTGATGCTTACGGTCGGGCGATTGAAGCTGTCACTACTTCAAGCAGCGGCGGCAGAACCGAAAGCGCGCTGAATCTGCGCGGTACTGCCGTAAGCTATCTGCAGTCGGTAGAGGATTACGACAGCGACAGCCCGGAATATACCTGGGAAAGCCGCATTGCTCCGGTGCTTTTGGAAAGTCTGGCAGCACAGCGCGGTTATACCACCGGCAAGCTGACGAGCATACGTCTGTCCCCGCTTGATGATGCAGGTGTTGACAGAACGCCCACGGGACGGGTAAAATATATTATCCTTTCGGGTGAGGCCGGTGCTGCCAAAATCAGCGGCAGTGAGCTGCAGGACCTGTTAGGCTTGAACAGTACCTTATTTGATATCGAAACCGGTACGCCGGTACCGGAAACGCTCAAGGTGCCTATCGAAGATCATTACGGTATGGAAATAGGCAGCAAGGATATAGGCATCAAGGTCAATGAGTCGAAAAAGCCCGTCTGGAAAAATTTAGTACGCAGCTACCATTTGTTGGGCGGCGGCAAGGAAGAAAAAATTATTTTCCACGGCAAGGGGAAAGGCTCCGGCCTCGGTTTGAGTGCCTGGGGGGCGCGCGGTATGGCTAACGCCGATGCCAAGGCTACCTATAAAACGATTCTGGCACATTATTATCCCGGAACTCAGCTTGTCCGTTAGCAGGAAGCTATGTGTCCTGTAATATATAAGAAAAGAGAGAATTTTGCATGTTAGTAACTGATTTTGATTATGATTTGCCACAGGAGCTTATTGCTCAGCATCCTATGGAGCCGCGCGACCATTCGCGCCTGCTGGTTGTTGACAAAAAGACCGGTGAAATTGAGCATAAGCATTTTTATGATCTGGTAAATTATCTTAAGCCCGGCGATGTGCTGGTGTTTAACGATACCCGCGTTATTCCCGCGCGCCTGCACGGCACGAAGGATACCGGTGCCCATGTCGAGGTATTTCTGCTGACCCGCAGAGATGCAACCGACTGGGAGGTTCTGGTGCGCCCCGGTAAAAAGCTGCAGGTTGGTGCCAAGATTAACTTCAGCGATGAATTGAGCTGCGAGGTTATTGAGCACACCGACTTCGGCGGACGCGTAGTACGCTTTAAGTATGACGGTATCTTCGAAGAAATTCTTGATCGTCTGGGCGAAACTCCTCTGCCGCCGTATATCACGGCACCGCTGGAGGATAAGGAGCGTTATCAGACTGTTTATAACCGTGAGCGCGGCAGTGCTGCCGCTCCGACTGCAGGCCTGCACTTTACCAAGGAGCTGCTGCAGAAAATCAAGGAAATCGGCTGCGAAGAGGTTTTTGTAACGCTGCATGTAGGCCTTGGTACCTTCCGCCCCGTAAGCGAGGCGAAGATTGAGGACCACAAGATGCATAAGGAGTTCTACACCGTATCGCAGGAGGCTGCGGATGCAGTAAATAAGGCGAAGGCCGAAGGCCGCCGTATTATTGCGGTTGGCACTACGGCAGTACGCACTCTGGAGGCTGCGGGCGCTGACGGTCAGCTGCACGCTGGCAGCAGCTGGACGAATATCTTCATCTACCCCGGTTACAAATTCCGTCTGGTGGATGACCTCGTAACCAACTTCCATCTGCCGCAGAGCACGCTGCTGATGCTGGTAAGCACTCTGTCTACCCGTGAGATTATGCTGCAGACCTACAAGAAGGCGGTTGAAGAAAAATATCGCTTCTTCTCCTTTGGCGATGCCATGTTTATTACAGACCTCAATAAATAAGATTTTTTGCCTTCGACGCAAAGCCGAAGGCGCTGATAAATATTTTTAGGAGTTGCATATGACTAAACACGCAGTAACCTACGAACTAATTAAAGAATGTCCGCGCAGCGGTGCGCGTCTTGGCCGCTTGCATACGCCGCATGGTACCTTTGAAACTCCGATGTTTATGCCTGTAGGCACACAGGCAACGGTAAAAACTCTGGCACCGGAAGAGCTGTACGATATGGGTAGCCAGGTTATTTTGTCGAATACCTATCATCTGTTTTTGCGTCCCGGTCATGAGCTGGTGCGCAAGGCAGGCGGTCTGCACAAGTTTATGAATTATAAACGCGGTATGCTTACCGACAGCGGCGGCTTCCAGGTATTCAGCCTGGGCGCTATGCGCAAAATCACCGAAGAGGGCGTAATGTTCCGTTCGCATATCGACGGCAGCAAGCAGTTCCTTTCGCCGGAGGTTTCTACTCAGGTGCAGGAGGCATTGGGCGCTGATATCGCGATGGCCTTTGATGAATGCATCCCGTATCCCGCCGATTTTGATTATGCCAAGCGTTCTACCGAGCGTACCACACGCTGGGCCAAGCGTTGTCTGGAAACTCATACGCGTGAGGATCAGTCCATGTTCGGTATCGTGCAGGGCGGTATGTATCCCGAGCTGCGCCGCATGAGCGTACAGCAGCTGACAGAGCTTGACTTCGCCGGCTACGGTATCGGCGGTCTGTCCGTAGGCGAGCCTAAGTCGATGATGTACGATATCCTTTCACATACCACCGAGCTGATGCCGAAGGATAAGGCACGCTATCTGATGGGCGTAGGCACTGCCGACTGCATTGTAGAGGCAGTAAACCTAGGCGTTGATATGTTTGACTGTGTATTCCCGACACGTGTGGCCAGAAACGGCACCGCTATGACGCACACCGGCCGTCTGGTAGTACGCAATGCAACCTACGCAGAGGATTTCCGTCCGATTGAGGAAGGCTGCGACTGCTATGCCTGCCGTAACTTCAGCCGTGCTTATATCCGTCATCTGTTCAAGGCAGAGGAGATTTTCGGTCTGAGACTCTTGTCTATTCACAATCTGCATTTCCTGCTGCATTTTGCCAAGGAAATACGTGAGGCTATCGCTAATGACTGCTTCCCTGAGTTCCGCGAAAGATTCTTAGAAAATTATCGTTGATAACAAGGATTTTTCCGATTTACAGAGAATATATAAAAGTGGTATAAATAAACTGAACTATTGCATACTAAAATGTTTGCAAGAGGAACCTGCAAATATGTCCGAATTTGCGGGAAGTGATAAAATGTGGAGGTGTTCAATATGCAAGGTGGAGATACAATGGCTTTGCTCAATTCTCTCTGGCCCTTCTTTTTAATGGGCGGCATATTCTATTTCATGCTCTGGAAACCCCAGAAAAAAGAGCAGCAAAAAAGACAGGATTTGTTAAACAGCCTGAAGGAAGGCGACGAAATCATTACCATTGGCGGTATCTATGGTAAGATTACCGCTATTTCCGAAAAACGCGTTAAGGTAGAGGTTGCCGAAGGCGTAGTAATCGAAATGGCGCGCAATGCTGTCAGCGGTTTCCAAAACCCCGCTAAAAATTCCTGATGGTGATTGCAGAAGAAAAAGTTGAGCTGCGCAAGTATTTTAAAAGGCTGCGGTCGCAATTGACCGCAGAGCAGGCTGCTTCCGGCAGTCTGCTGACTGCCCGTCAGATACTGGCCTGTGATGCATATCGCAAAGCGAACTGCATCATGGGCTATTTGGCTTTCGGAAATGAGCTGTCTGTGGACCTGGTTCTGCAGCAGGCCTTGGCCGACGGCAAGACTGTTGCCGTGCCGCTGGTGCAGTCGGCAACGGAGATGGCTCCTGTTCAGCTGGAAAACATGCTGGAGTTTGAGCTTGACCGTTACGGCATCCGCAGCGTCCGCCAACCGGCGAAGCTGCTGCAGCCGCAGCAGCTTGACCTTGTACTGGTGCCCGGAGTGGCCTTCGGCCGCGACGGCAGCAGACTGGGGATGGGCGCGGGTTATTATGACCGTTTTCTGCCGCAGGCGGAAAACGCATTGCTCATGGGCATCGCTTACGATGCTTTTATTCAGCCGAATCTGCCGCGGGATGAATTTGACGTGCTTGTACAGCTTTTAGCAAGTGAAAGCGGGATTACCACTCTCAGTCCGCTTAGCTTATAAATTAAATCCAGTTAATCCAAAAAAATCTTAAGGAGGAAGTTATTTTGCGTTGGAATGAATTCGGGAAATTTCTGATTGTCGCTTTGGCGATTATCGGCGGTTTCTGCGTATACATCTCGCCTCTGGCTAATTCCATTAAACAGGGCTTGGATCTGCAAGGTGGTACTCATGTAGTTTTACAGGCTGTGGATACGCCGGAACTTAAGGTTGACGATGACGCTGTCAACCGCAGTGTAAAGGTTATTGAGCGTCGTGTAAATGAGTTGGGCCTGACCGAGCCTGTTATTCAGCGTCAGGGCAAGGACCGTATTATTGTTGAGCTGCCGGGCGTAAAGGATCCTGAAAAGGCTATTGCTATGCTGGGCCGTACCGCTATGCTGCAGTTCAAGGATGAAAGCGGCAAGGTTGTTCTCACAGGCAGTGACCTGAAGGACGCTAAGGCACAGGTTTCCCAAGGGAATCAGGCTGTAGTAGGTCTGGAATTTAATGATGAGGGCGGCAAAAAATTTGCTGACCTTACTGCCCGCAATGTAGGCAAAAAAATCGCTATCGAGCTTGACGGCCAGGTACTGACCGCTCCTGTAGTACAGGAAGCTATCACCGGCGGCCATGCACAGATTTCCGGCTCCCGTAACGTTGAGGAAGCCGAGCATCTGGCAATCCTGCTGCGCAGCGGCAGTTTGCCGGTTAAAATCGAAGTTATGGAAAACCGTACCGTTGGCCCTACCCTCGGTCAGGATTCCAAAGACAAGAGTGTTAAGGCCTTCAGCATCGGTATCATCGGCGTATTTGTATTTATGCTGCTGTTCTACCGTCTGGCAGGTGTAGTTGCGGACATTGCTCTGCTGCTGTACGTAATGCTGCTGCTTTCGGTAATGCGTTATCTGGGTGCAACACTGACACTGCCCGGTATCGCAGGTATTATCCTGTCTGTCGGCATGGCGGTTGACGCCAACGTACTGATTTTCGAACGCTTCAAGGAAGAAGTTAAGCGCGGCAAAACTCTGCGCAGTGCGATGGATTCCGGCTTTGGCCGCGCTATCGTAACCATCCTTGACTCCAACCTTACTACTATCATGGCTGCAGCCGTACTGTTCTACCTGGGCACCGGTCCTATCAAGGGCTTTGCTGTTACCCTGGCACTTGGTACCTTGCTGAGTATGTTTACCGCAGTAACCGTTACCAAATTCCTGCTGCGCTTTTTGATTTACAGTAACATCACCAAGAGTCCCTTCCTGTTTGGTGCAAGAGCACCGAAAGCAAAAGAGGAGGTGGCTAAATAATGAAGTTCTCTATCGTTAAGCGTTATAAAATTTTCTTCGCTATTACCATCACCTTCCTGATTATCGGTATCGGCTCCATGCTCTTCAAGGGCTTCAACCTGGGCATTGACTTTACCGGTGGCAGTATCATGGATTTGGAATTCAAAAATCCTGTTACCGTTTCTCAGGTACGTGAGGTGCTTAAAGAAAAGGATCTGGGCAATGCTATTATCCAGCTGGAAAGCAGCGACAGCAATGCCAAAAGCTCTAAGGGCGTGCTGATTCGTACCGGCGTTATCAGCGACGAGCAGCGTCAGCAGGTAATGACCGACCTGAAGAGCAAGGTTGGCGACTTTGCTATCCAGCGTGTTGAAAACGTTGGTGCTACTGTCGGCGGCGAGCTGATTCAACAGGCTGTGATGGCGATTGTGCTTTCCTGGTTCCTGATGATTGCTTATATCACCATCCGCTTTGAATTCCGCTTTGCTCTGGCAGCGATTATTGCTTTGATTATCGACGTACTGGTAACCCTGAGCTATTTCTCCCTCTTCCATATGGAGCTTGATTCCTCCTTCGTTGCAGCTTTGCTGACGGTTGTTGGTTATTCTGTCAACGGTACCATCGTTATCTTCGACCGTATCCGTGAAAACCTGAAAATCCATCGCCGCAGCGAAAGCATGACGGAAATGGTAGACAACAGTATCTGGCAGACCATGGGACGCAGTATCTATACTGTAGGTACCTCTCTGTTCGCTGTTGTAGCTATCTTCATCTGGGGCGGTGAAACTATCCGCAACTTCTCCTTTGCTATGCTGGTAGGCTTCTCCAGTGGTGCTTATACCTCCACCTTCCTCGCAGGTCCGTTATGGATGATGCTGCGTAAGCTGAAACCCGGCAGAGATTAAAATTAAAACTATAGCCTGTGTGCATTAGGAAAAATGAATGCCGCAGGCTATTTTTCTTGTTTTTGACGGCTGAAAAAGCTACAATAATAGGTGATATTGCAAGAGAAGCTTTTGTTTTTATCGGTACTGTTAAGGAGAACTGGAATGATTTATATTTTGAAATTTATCGCAGCCTTTTTGCTACCTCCGGGTTTGTTTGTGCTGCTGGGAATCATACTGAGTGTTTATTTGTGGCGGCGGCGGCAAAACATCGGCCGTTTTGCTTTCAGCTTAAGCGCTTTTTTGACGCTGCTGTTATATTTCAGCTCTACCTTATTGGGAGCAAAGCTGCTGGGACAGCCGTTGGAGAACCGTTATATTCAGCAGCAGCCTGACGCTGCGCAAGTGATAGTTGTTCTTGGCGGCGGCAGCGTCGGTTCCGCACCGGACGGCACTGAGCGCGGAGGCCTGATGTCCGCCGGAGCGGCGCGCCTGCTGACGGCAGCACGCCTGGCAAAGCAGCATTCGCTGCCGGTGCTCATCAGCGGCGGGCAGGTGTTCAGGGACGGCGTGAGCGAGGCGCTTGTCGCCGAGCGTATTCTGCTGCAGCTGGGGCTGCCGCAGGAGCAGATTATTGTTGAAACGCAGGCCAGAACAACGAAGGAAAATGCTGCCTATACTGCCATGCACTGCCGTGAGCGTGGCTACCAAAGCGTGCTGCTGCTGACAAGTGCGCTGCATATGCCTCGCAGCATGCAGTTCTTTGAACGTTATTTAGGTGAGCAGGGCGTAAAGGTTGCCGCCTATCCCTGTGATTACACACTCAATCCGCAGGGCAAGTTTAACCCGCGTTGGCTGGTGCCTCAGCTGCAGGCCTTTGACGTTACCTGTATGGCTTTGCATGAATATGTGGGGATGGCCGGTGCCTTTTTACAGCGTTAATTTGCAGCGGCAAGCTGACTTCGACCGGCTAATTTGCATAATTTCCGCCTTTTTTGTATAATAAGTAACAGATAGAAACAAATATTATTTTTGGGTGGGTTATATTATGAAAAAAATTCTGTTCTTAGTTTGCCTGCTGCTTTGTCTGCTGCTTGCCGGCTGCGGACCGCAGGAGAAGAATACCTCTGGCAGCGGTAAGGTTTTGTACACAGTGACGGATGCAACTGGCACTAAGCTGAGCTTCAGCGAAAAGCCGCAGCGTATTGTGAGCCTGAACGTATCTGCCGACGAAATTTTGCTGGATATGGTTGACAGTAAGCGCTTGGCAGCCTTGTCGCTGCTGGCCGATGATCCCGGTATCTGCAGTGCCGGTGACAAGGTGAAATCCGTCAAGGGCAGAGCGCAGGGAAGCAACCTGGAAAGTGTGCTGGCCATGCAGCCTGATCTTGTTATTATCCCGGATTATACTGTGGAGCCGATTCAGGGACTGCGCAGCGCGGGACTCAAGGTTTATGTGTGCCATACGCCGAATAATGTGCAGGATATCTTTAAGTTTATCAGGGAAATCGGCTCTGCCGTAGGCGAAGAAGCCAAGGGTGAGGCGATGGCCAAAAACATGGAAGCGCAGCTGGAGGCTGTGCGTAAGCAGGCGCTGCAGGCTGCAGGCGATAAGCCGCTTAATGTGCTGGCACTTTCCTTTACCGGACCGCTGGGCATGAGGGGCACCTTCAGCGGCCTGTGCTATTATGCAGGCGTGCATAACGTGCTTGATGGCATGGATATTCCGTATCAGAGCAACCTGTCGGAGGAAAAAATGCTGGAGCTTAATCCGGAGCTGATTATTACGCCGAGCTGGGATTACAGTAAAAAAGGCGACCCGGAGCAATTCCGTCAGCGCATTTTACAAAATCCGGCCTATAAGAGCATTAAGGCTGTAAAGAACGGCCGCGTGCAAAGTTTGCATGATAATTATTTATACAGTACTTCGCAATATACAGTTAAGGCGGTGCAGGAATTGGCATATGCCGCTTATGGAATTTAGTTAGGAGATGCAGTGGCAATGAGACTAGTCAAAACAATTGGTCTGACACTTTTATTGGCAGCGGGAATGCAGCTGTGCGCTGCGGCCAAGGAGCAGGAAGCGTTTTATACAGGTGAAAAATTTAAGGGATATGATAAGGGCAGCTTTGTAGTTTTGGAGGCCGATGATATTAACTTCCGCAGTGCCGCTGAGGACGGCAATGTTTTAAAGGTACTGCCGCATCATTCGCTGCTGCGTGTTATCCGCCAAAGCGGTGACTGGCTGGAGGCCGAATCGGACGGTGTGGACGGCTTTATCTACGCGCCCTATACCGTTGCCGGAAGCAGGGACGAGCTGACGCAGGAGGATTTTGCTCTTGGCTATGCCGCACTCGGACAGAAGTTTGACGAGCAGAAGGCCGAGGAGCGCCTTGGTGCCGTCAAGCAGGAGAAAATAGATAAAAAGCGTAAGCAGATAAACTATACATTTGAGGGCGCCGTAATCAGTGTTGCCCGCAAAAAACAGGCAGTAGATGCAATCCGTGTTGTTGATCCCAAGTATATTACGATGCGCGGCGTAAGCATCGGGGACAGTGCCGGCAGAGCTGTAGGACAGTACGGCCTGCCTGATGCGGTTGTTTATGCTGCCGATAATACCACCTACGAATATTTTTGGGAGGATGACAAGGAGCAGCCGTTGCGTTTTGCGCTGGAGGTTGACAAGCAGAGCCGTGTGACAGCCTTTATTTTGGAGAAGCTGAAGAAAAAATAGCAGTCTGCTGTCAGTCTTTGTGAAATAGGTAAAATTAAGCCTTAAATGAGTATGTATACACTAAAAATCCTGCCGCATAAGCAGGATTTTTTTATATGCTGGCAGAATTATAACAGTTATAATATATTAAAATTTATACTAAAGGAGTTGAGCTGAATGCCGTTTTTAATCTTAGTTATAATTATTTGTATGATAGTAGCATTGTTTGCCGTGCAGAATGCGGTAGCAGTATCCTTGAACTTTGTTTTCTGGAGCTTCAGCGCCTCACTGGTGCTGGTAATTCTCGGTGCGTTTTTAATGGGCGTGCTGGTTGCCACCTGCTTTTTGCTGACGATGAAGGCCAAGCATTATCTGAAGGATAAAAAGATGCGTGAGGAAATGCAGCAGCTGCAGGCAGAAAACAAACGCCTGCAGGAGCGCGTTGCCATGCTGCAGCATACCCAGCTGCTGCACAACGAGGCAGCACAGGCCGAGGCTGTAAAAAAGGCAGAGCCGGCTGCAGCAGACAAGACTGCTGTCGAGAGCGGTAGCCGCCAATGATGCACAAGGAACGAATTTGGGATATAAAAGAATATAACAGTCAGAAGGCAGACTATTTGGCAGAGGAGCTGAATATTTCGCCGATGGTCACCGGTATTTTATTGGAGCGCGGTCTGCAGGATGCAGCTTCGATGCGTGATTTTCTCTACGGCAGCGCTGCTCCCTTTCATGACCCGTTTTTGCTGAAGGATATGCAGCGCTCGGTTGAGCGTATAGAGCGGGCCTTGGCGGCGGGAGAGCAGATTACGGTTTACGGCGACTATGATGTGGACGGAATCAGTGCTTCCTCCTTGCTGTACCTGTATCTGAAGCAGCGCGGCGGCAGGGTTGCCACCTACATCCCGCAGCGTAAAAGCGAAGGCTACGGCCTGAATGACGAAGCGTTGAAAAATATTGCGGAAAAGGGTACAACGCTGGTGATTACCGTGGACTGCGGCATCAGCGGCCTGCACGAGGTAGCCAATGCGCCGAAGTCTCTGGATATTATTATTACGGACCACCATACGGTGCCTGAGGTTCTGCCTCCTGCCTACGCAATTATCAACGCCAAGCAGCGTGACTGCGGCTATCCGTTTAAGCATTTGAGCGGTGTAGGCATTGCCTTCAAGCTGTGTCAGGCGCTGGAGCAGCGCGAGCCGGGAAGGCTGCCGAAGTGGCAGGAACTTACAGAGCTGGCGGCACTGGGAACGGTAGCGGATATTGTGCCGCTAATAGGCGAAAACCGCGAGCTGGTGCGCCGTGGCCTGAAGGCTATGGAAACAACGAAGCTGGTTGGCCTGCGTGCTTTGATTAAGGCCAGCGGCTGTCCGGAAACGGGAATTGCTTCCGATAACATCGGCTTTGGCCTGGCGCCGCGCCTGAACGCCGTGGGCAGGCTGGAGCATGCGCAGCTGGCGGTGGAGCTTTTGGTAACCGACGATAGCGTGAAGGCGGAGAAGATTGCCGCCGAGCTTAATCGTGAAAACACACTGCGGCAGGAAATCAGCCGTCAGATTATGGAAGAGGCGGAAGCACAGCTGGCGCAGGAAAAGCATATCGATACGGCAATCGTGCTTGCTTCCGAAGGCTGGCATCAGGGCGTTATCGGTATCGTGGCTTCACGCCTGGTAGACAAGTACCATCTGCCGACGATTCTGATAAGCTTGAACAACGGCGTTGCCAAGGGCAGTTGCCGCAGTATTCCGGCGCTCAATCTTTACGAGGCGATAGATGCCGAACGTGATTTGCTGACGCAGTACGGCGGTCACCATCAGGCTGCGGGCCTGACGCTGCCGGCAGAGCTGTTGCCGGAATTCAAGCGCCGCTTCCACGAATACGTTGCGCAAAAGCTGAGTCCGGAGGATTATCTGCCGCATCGGGCAATTGACTGTGTTTTGAGCGGCAGCAGCGAAATCAGCATCAGGGATTTGGAGCAGCTGGCACTGCTGGAGCCCTGCGGCTGCGAAAATCAGGCACCTGTTTTTGCCTTCCGTCAGGCGCTGCTGCATAATCAGCGCGCTATGGGCAAGGAGCGCAATCATTTGCAGTTTGTGCTGGATAAGGGCTATAATTCTTATCGCGGCCTGATGTGGAACAATGCGGATTTGCTGCCGTATATGTTTGAAAATATGGTGGCTGATGTTGCCTTTCAGCCGAAAATAAATGTCTGGAATAACGAAACGAGCGTGCAGCTGCAGGCCGTAAGCATTCATCAGCAGGTGACGCTGGGGGATATGCGTCAGGCTGCCGATGATAAATGGCGTCTGCTGCTGGGCTTGGTCAAGGTGCATAACAAGGTGCTTGCTTATACCGAAGATAAGCAGTCGCTGCCCGCCGAGGTGCTGCAGACTGCGGGGGATTATCTGGAGCTGGCTTCTTATGAGGAGGCTGCCGGGATGAGCCAGGAAAGGCTGCAGCAGGCCGAAGAAATAGTGCTGTTGGATTTGCCTGCTTATCCGCTGGCGGATATTATGCGCAGATTGCGGCAGCAGGGAGCAAAACATGTAACGCTGCTCTTTAATCAGCCGGATTTAGAGGAGCGCTTGCAGCGCCTGGCTTTGACGCATCCGGACAGGGATGCGATGATGCAGGCCTATAAGCTGGTGATGAATGCACTTAAAATGCGGACAACTGTGAGCGTCGAAGAGCTTTTGTCTGCTCATGCGGAACAAATAAGTGAACAAGCTGTAAAAATTATGGAAGAGCTTGGCTTTATCAGCTATAATAATGGTATAATAGAAAAAGCTGCTATTAAACGCTGCTCGCTGGAGGATGCACCACTATATGTAACCCTGCAGCAGGAAAGAGAGCGTTTGGAGCACATTTATAAAGAAAATTACCGCCTGAGTCAGCACGAGTTGTTGCGCTGCTGATGAAGTGCAGATGGGAGTGGGGAGAATGCCCTCAACAAACGCAATAACTAATATTACTGATATAGATGAATTGTTTGCGCGTATAGAAGAATATCTTGCGCCGGAGCAGGTAGCTTTTGTCCGTAAGGCCTATGAGCTGGCAGCCAAGGCGCACGCTGCGCAGACACGTAAATCCGGTGAACCGTATATTATCCATCCGATTGGTGTTGTCAGCATCCTTGTGGGATTGCAGATGGATGACAAAACACTGGCTGCTGCCTTTCTGCATGATGTAGTAGAGGATACGGATTATAAGCTGGACTATATCAAAGAGCAGTTCGGCACCGTGGTAGCAAACCTGGTAGACGGTGTTACCAAGCTGGGTAAAATCGAATATATTTCCAAGGAAGACCGCCAGATTGAAAACTATCGCAAAATGTTTCTTGCGATGGCACGCGATATCCGCGTTGTACTGATTAAGCTGGCTGACCGTCTGCATAATATGCGCACGATGAAGTATATGCCTGTGCATAAGCAGCAGTCTATTTCTCGGGAAACATTGGAGATTTATGCGCCGCTCGCACATCGTCTTGGTATCTATACCATTAAATGGGAGCTGGAGGATCTGGCCTTCCGTTATATGGAGCCGGATATTTATTACGACCTGGTAGAGCAGGTAAAAATTAAACGCCGTGAGCGTGAGGATATGATTAACGAGGCTATGACAACGTTGAAGGACGCTGTCGAGAAGGCCGGTATCCGCTGCGAAATTCAGGGCAGACCGAAAAACTTTTACAGCATTCATAAGAAAATGCTGCGTGACCATAAGCAGCTGAGCGAGATTTATGATCTGCTGGCCATCCGTGTGCTGGTAGACACCGTTAAGGATTGTTATGGAACGCTGGGTATCGTACACAGCATGTGGCGTCCTATTCCGGGCCGCTTCAAGGACTATGTAGCGGTGCCGAAATCCAATATGTATCAGTCCTTGCATACGACAGTGCTTTCCAATGGCGGTCAGCCGCTGGAAATCCAAATCCGTACCTTTGAGATGCACCGCATCAGCGAATACGGTATCGCTGCGCACTGGCGCTATAAGGAAAGCGGCGGCAGCAAGCCTGCAGCCGGCGGTGACAAGGGCTTTGATGCCAAGCTGAGCTGGCTGCGTCAGCTGCTGGAATGGCACAAGGATATGAATGATTCGCGCGACTTTGTCAACACGGTCAAGATGGATATTTTTGCCGATGAGGTCTTTGTCTTTACGCCGCGCGGTGATGTTATCGACCTGCCTGTAGGCAGTGTGCCGATTGACTTCGCTTACCGCATCCATACGGACGTAGGCAACCGCTGCGTAGGTGCCAAGGTCAATGGACGCATCGTACCGCTTGACTACCAGCTGAAGAACGGCGATATCGTAGAGGTTATCACCTCCAAGCAGTCCAACGGCCCGAGCCGTGACTGGATTAATGTTGTCGGCTCTTCCGATACACGCAACAAAATCAAAAGCTGGTTCAAGAAGGAGCGCCGTGAGGAAAATATCGTCAAGGGCCGTGAAATGCTGGAGCGTGAGGTTAAACGCCTCGGCTACGAGCCTAAGGTGCTGATGTCTCCGGAAAAGCTGAAGGAAGCAGGCAGCAAAATCCGCATTGATACGGATGAAAATCTGCTGGCAACACTGGGCTACGGCGGTGTTACACTGAACACTGTTATGTCCAAGCTGGTGGAAATCTATAAAAAAGAGCAGAAGCTGGAAACCGCCAAGGACCTGGCGCAGGTACTGGCAGAGCTGAAGCCGCGAAAATCTAAGGCTAAGGCCAGCCACGGCATCCTCGTTAAGGGCGAGGAAGGCATCATGGTTAAGCTGGCGCGCTGCTGCAACCCGATTCCCGGTGACCAGGTAATCGGTTATATTACGCGCGGCAGCGGCATTTCCGTACACCGTGCGGACTGCCCCAATATCCTGACCAATAACCCCGAGGAGCAGCGTCGCTTAATTGAGGTTGCCTGGGATGTAGGCATTGATGATGTCTATAAGGTTAATATCGTGATTACGTCCGTAGACAGAACCGGACTGATGAGCGATATTATGAATGTGACGAGCGAAACGAAGATTAATATTTTCTCGCTTGCCTGTCACACAGATAAGAATAAAATTGCTACCATGCATATGGGACTTGATATCATGAGCCTGGAGCAGCTGGAATATTTTATGAACCGTATCCGCCGCATGAAGGGTGTTTATTCTGTTGAGCGCCTGATTTCTACGGCGAACGGCAGCGGAGGCAAGAAGAAATGAGAGCAGTTGTACAGCGTGTAGACCGCGCCAATGTTACTGTAGATGAAAAGATTACCGGCGAGGTACAGAAGGGCCTTCTGGTGCTCCTGGGGGTGGCCGAGGGTGACACCGATAAGGATCTGGCCTATATTATCGACAAGGTGTGCGGTATGCGCATTTTTGAGGATGAGGCAGGCAAGATGAACCTGTCGGTGAAGGATGTAGGCGGTGCGATTCTGGCGGTTTCTCAGTTTACCCTGTGCGGTGATTGCCGCCACGGCAAGCGTCCGTCCTTTACGGCGGCGGCAGCGCCTGATGTGGCCAACGCCTATTATGAGCGCTTTGTCGACGGCTGCCGCAAGGCAGGCCTGCCGGTAGAAACTGGCGTATTCCGCGCGCATATGCTGGTAGAGCTGGTGAACAACGGTCCGGTAACTATTTTGCTGGACAGCACGAAGCTGTTATAATTATATTGTGCATAGATTTATCAACGGAGGTTGAAGAATGAAGATTTATCATGTTGAAGCAGGTATGCTTGCTACCAACTGTTATTTTGCTGTAAACGAAGCTATCGGTGAAGGCGTTATTTTCGATCCGGGCGGAGATTGCCCGACCATTCTGAGAATGATTGAACAGGCTAAGGCTAAGGTTGTCGCTATCGTGCTGACTCACGGTCACAGCGATCACATCGGTGCGCTGGCAGAGCTGCGTAAGGCTACCGGTGCGCCGGTATATATCGGCGAGGATGATGCTGACTGCCTGACACAGCCGAACAGAAACCTTTCCTTCTTTATCGGTGAAGAATTGAAAAATGAGCCTGCGGATCACCTTGTACATGACGGTGATGTGCTGGAGCTGGCAGGCATGAAGTTTGAAGCTTTTGCTACGCCGGGACATACCAAAGGCGGCTTCTGTTATTACTACGCGCCGGGCAAGGTAGTTTTTGCCGGTGATACTATTTTCTGCGAATCTATCGGACGCACCGATTTGCCGGGAGGCAGCTATCGCGCACTAATCCAGTCCATCAAAACAAAGCTGATGGTGCTTGATGACGACGTTAAGCTGCTGCCGGGCCACGGACCTACTACTACCGTGGGCTGGGAGCGTCGCAGGAATCCTTTCCTGCAATAAAACATTATGCTGAAATATTGGCCTCAAATACGTAAAAGCACCTTCTTTAAGCTGGGTGTTGTTACGGCAATCTCTTATGTTTTATATTTAATGGCAGGCTTTTTACTGCCGCTGCTGCTGGCAGTAGGCCTGGCCTTCGCACTTTATCCGCTGGTTAATGCTATCGCGCAGGTGCGCATGGCGCATGGCATGATTAAGCTGTCGCGCGTGGTGGCGATTATCCTGGCATTAATGGCCTTTTGTATCTTTATTTTTATGATTATCGGCTTCATTATTCTGCCGCTCTTCGGGCAGATGAACGAGTTCCTGCAAAAGCTGCCGGCATTGGCCGTCAAATCCAATCTTCAGGATTTGGACAGCATGCTTAAGGACCCGTCTACCATTCCGCTCTTGCCGTCCGATTTCAATATGCTGGTCAACGGTCTGCTGAACTGGGCGATGGGCTTTGTAGGAACGGTGCTGCGTAATCTTGTCCAGTCCAGTCTGGGGATTGTGCAGAGCTTGATAGGACTGATTATCGTGCCCTTCCTTGCCTTTTATTTTCTTAAGGACTGGCGCGAGCTGCGCTTGATGGTGATTAATCTGTTCAACTACGACGCGCAGGAGAAGGCGGCGGAGGTTGTGGACGAAATCGGCAGAACCATGAGCGCCTATGTGCGCGGCATGGGCAAGCTGAGCCTGATTTCCGGCTTCGTGATTACCATCGGCACGGCTTTTTTGGGTATTGATTTTCCGCTGGTGCTTGGCTTTTGGGCCATCCTTGCCGAAACGGTACCTGTAGTCGGCCCGCTGATGGGCGCTGTGCCTGCTGTATTTATCGCTTACGGTCAGGCGCCGGAGGCTGCCTTTCATGTAGCGCTTTTTTATCTGGTATATTATCAGCTGGATGCCAATTTTATTATGCCTAAGCTCATGGGACAGAAGATTGATTTGCATCCTGTAGTTTTGATTATCAGTCTGCTCATCGGTGCTAAGCTGTTCGGTATTCTCGGTATGGTTTTTGCCGTACCTGTAGCAGCGGTTTACAGAGTGCTGTACAAGCAGTTGTGGCATGCCGGTGAAGGACGGGAGAATTAAATGTTTTTTTGCTTACGTAATACATTGGAGCTTGATGCTGCGCGGCCTGTGAGCGACATGGCCGCATTTTTTGGCTATCAGCCGGCGCCGTCCGCTGCGCTGACGCTGACGCTTGCGCGCGAGCACGGCTGTATCAGCGCCTGCCTGCAAGGTGCGGAGCAAAGCTTTACAGCGAGCGAGCCTTGCAGCGAAGCTGCGGCGAGCGGTGATATAACACGTTGCGTGAAGCTCGTCGTGCTGAAGGTTTTTGCCGAGCTTACCGGTCTGCAGCCTAAGCTGCCATGGGGTATTCTTACGGGCGTGCGGCCGACGAAGCTGGCGCATAAGCTGCTGGACGGCGGTGTAGAGGCTGCGGCCTTGCCGGAATATCTGAGCGAAAACTATTTGCTGCCAATGTCGCAGGGAAGGCTGCTTACGGACATTGCTCTTAAGCAGAATCATATCCTCAGCGACAGTACGCGCCTTACGGATACCGGTATTTATATCGGCGTGCCGTATTGTCCTTCGCGCTGCAGCTATTGCTCGTTCCCGGCGGGAATTGTGCCGCAGGATGAAGAATCTCAGCAAAACTTTGTAAATATGATTGAACAAGACCTGCAAAATGTGGTACAATTAATAGGTATGCATAGCTTGCGTGTAAAATCACTTTATATCGGCGGCGGTACGCCCACGAGCCTGAGTGATAAGGTATTTGCACGTTTGCTGCAGGCTGTGGAACGAAGACTGCTGCAAAGCAACTGCGAAGGCTTGCGGCATCTGCGCGAGTTCACGGTGGAGGCCGGTCGCCCGGACTGCTTCAGTGCGGCTAAATTGGCGGCGATGGAGGCGGCGGGAGTGAACCGCATCAGCGTCAATCCGCAAAGCTTCCATGACAAAACACTGCAGCTGATTGGCAGGCGTCATAGCGTTAAGGATTTCTACAATGCTTATGAGCTTGTGCGCAAAAGCAGGATTCCTGTTGTGAATGTGGATCTGATTATCGGTCTGCCGCAGGAAACGGAGCAGGAGATTGCATATTCTTTGGAGCAGGCAGTAAAGCTGGCGCCGGAGAATCTTACTGTGCATACGCTTACGCTGAAGCGCAGCGCACCGCTCTTTCAAAAGCAGGAGCAGGCAGTGCTGACTACGCAGGCAGCGGAAAAAATGGTGCAGCGGGCCGCTGAGATGGCTGCTGCGATTGGGTTAGAGCCTTACTATCTGTACCGCCAGCATTATATGCTGGGGCATCTGGCAAACATCGGTTATGCCAAGCCGGGTACGGAAAGTATCTATAATATCCAGATGATGGAGGAACGTCATCCGGTGATTGGTGTGGGACCTGCATCTGCCAGCAAGGTGCCTTTGCCTGACGGACACCATCTGCATAAACTGAATATGCCGAAAAATGTGGCAGTGTATGGAGCGCGCCTGCAGGAACTGGCAGAGCGTCGCCGTGATTTGTTTAATATAGAAGGCACAGACCTGTAATAGGCATGAGTGCCGTTAGGAGAGGATAGACTATGCTGACAACAGCACCCAGAGGTACGAAGGATATTATGCCTTCCGACGTTAACGCATGGCGTTATCTGGAAGAAACCATGCGCAAAATTTGCGCACAATATGGCTACAAAGAAATCAGAACTCCTGTGTTTGAGCATACAGAGCTGTTCCAACGCGGTATCGGTGATACCACCGACGTTGTTGAAAAGGAAATGTATACCTTTACCGACCGCGGCAACCGCAGCATTACCCTGCGTCCGGAAAACACCGCCAGTGCTGTCCGCGCTTACGTTGAGCATAAGCTGAGCAAGGATGACGCTGCCACGAAGTTCTATTACATCGGACCTATGTTCCGTTATGACCGTCCGCAGGCAGGCCGTCTGCGTGAGTTCCACCAGTTCGGTGTAGAAGCTCTGGGCGTAACCGGTCCGAATGTCGATGCGGAAATCATTCTGCTGGCTGTGCAGGTACTGCAGAGTCTGGGCCTGAAGGATTTGAAGCTGAAAATCAATTCCGTAGGCTGCCCCAAATGTCGTCCGCAGCACAGAGAAAAGCTGCAGGCTTTCTTCAAGCCTAACTTCGACGAGCTGTGCAAGGATTGCCAAGGCCGCTTCGACCGCAATCCGCTGCGTCTTTTGGACTGCAAAAATCCGCACTGTCATGAGCTGGGCGAGGGCGCACCGAGCCTGGAGGAATGCCTGTGCGATGAGTGCAAGGAACACTTTGAGGGCCTGAAACAGCTGCTGACCGCTGCTGGTGTTGAATATGAGGTTGACCACAATCTTGTGCGTGGCCTTGATTATTATACAAAAACTGCTTTTGAAATCCAATACGCTCCGCTGGGCGCACAAAGCGCTGTTTGCGGCGGCGGCCGTTACGACGGACTGGTACAGGAAATCAGCGGTGACGAAGCCCGCCCCGGCATCGGCTTTGCTATGGGTATGGAGCGCGTGCTGCTGGCTCTGGAGAAGCAGAATCTGCTGCCCGAATTTGATGAAAGCATTGACGCATATGTTGTCTGCCCCAAGCAGGAAAACTTTGCGCTGGCTTTCAAAACCGCCATCGAGCTGCGTCGTGCAGGCTTTAAGGTTGAATATGACTTTAACGGCCGCAGCATGAAGTCCCAGATGAAGCAGGCCAACAAATTCCAAGCTAAGCAAGTGTTAATATTTGGCGAGGATGAGCTCAGCCGTAATGCCGTTACTGTGCGTAACATGGCAACAAGCGAGCAACATGAAATCGCTGTTAATGATATTATTAGTTATTTCAATACTTTATAAGTAGAGGTGCTAAAGATGATTAATGAAAAACGCAGCCATCATTGTGGTGTGCTGACCAAGGAGCAAGCCGGCGAACAGGTTGTACTGTGTGGCTGGGTTGCTAAACGACGTGACCACGGCGGATTGATTTTTATCGATTTGCGTGACCGCAGCGGTATCGTGCAGGTTGTTGCCGATCCCGAAAGCGCCGGCAGCAGCTTCAAAACTGCCGAGGACATCCGTAACGAATATGTTATCAAAGTAATTGGTAATGTACGTCTGCGTGATGAGGACACCATCAACGAAAACATTCCTACCGGTACTATCGAAGTACTGGCACATGATATCGAAGTGCTGAACGGTGCAAAAACTCCTCCGTTCTACATCAAAGACGGCATTGATACCGATGAAAACCTGCGTCTGAAATACCGTTATCTGGACCTGCGCCGTCCGGAAATGCAACGCAATCTGATTCTGCGTCACAAAGTTGCTAAACTGATGCGCGACTATCTTGATGATAACCATTTCCTCGAGATTGAAACTCCGATGCTGTGCAAATCCACTCCGGAGGGTGCTCGTGACTACCTCGTTCCGAGCCGTGTAAACCCCGGCAAGTTCTATGCACTGCCGCAATCTCCGCAAATCTTCAAACAGCTGCTGATGGTAGCCGGTATGGAGCGTTATTTCCAAATCGCCCGCTGCTTCCGTGATGAGGACCTGCGTGCAGACCGTCAGCCGGAATTCACCCAGCTGGATATGGAAATGTCCTTCATGGAGGTTGACGAAATCCTGGAGCTGATGGAAGGCTTAATTCACCACATCTTCAAGGGTGCTCTGGGCAAGGATATCCAGATTCCTTTCCAACGTCTGACCTGGGACGATGCTATGGATCGTTTCGGCAGCGATAAACCGGACCTGCGCTTCGGCATGGAGCTGAAAAATGTCAGCGAAGCTGTTCAAGGCTGCACCTTCCAGGTATTCAACAATGTTATCGCTAACGGCGGTCAGGTAAAATGCATTAACGTAAAAGGATATGCAGATATTCCGCGTCGTCAGCTGGATGAGCTCGTTAAATTCTGCGGCATCTACGGTGCTAAGGGTATGGCTTGGCTGCAATTCCCGGCAGAAGGCGGCGTAAAATCCTCCATCGCTAAATTCTTCAGCGATGAAAACATCGAAGCAATCAAAAAAGCTGCTGAAGTTGAAGCAGGTGACCTGCTGCTCTTCGTTGCCGATAAACCGTCTGTAGTTGCTGCTTCTCTGGGCGCACTGCGTATCGAAATGGCTAAACGCCGTGGTCTGATTGATCCGGATAAGCTGGCCTTCACCTGGGTAGTTGACTTCCCGATGTTCGAGTACAATGAGGAAGAAAAACGTTATGTTGCAATGCACCATCCGTTCACCGCTCCGCGTGACGAGGACCTGCCGCTGCTGCTGACCAACCCCGGCAAGGTATATGCTAAGGCTTATGATATGGTTCTGAACGGCACCGAAATCGGCGGCGGTTCCATCCGTATCCATCGCCGCGACGTACAGAAGAAGGTATTCGAAGCTATCGGCCTGTCCGATGAGGAAGCACAAGAGAAGTTTGGCTTCATGATGAACGCATTCGAATACGGTGCTCCGCCACACGGTGGTCTGGCATTCGGTCTTGACCGTCTGATCATGATTATGGCTCAGCGCGATTCTATCCGCGACGTAATTGCTTTCCCGAAAACTCAGAGCGCATCCGACCTGATGACTCAGGCTCCTAACGATGTTGATGAAAAACAGCTGCGTGAGCTGCACATCAAGACCAGCCTGCTGATGAAGAAGGACAAAGAAGACAAATAAGCACTTTAGCCTGCTTCTGTCAAGTGGATAAAGCGAAATAAATATTCAAAAATTTTTAATGGAAGCGTTGAAAAACGCTTCCATTTTTGGTATTATATGTATGTCGATAGAAGTTAAAGACAATTGAAGAATATTTGTTAATTATACCCCTGCGATGTTCGTTACATTGCTCCAAAGGTTTTGAGCCAACACTCTAACCTAGGGAGCCTGATACTCCTTCTTTCAAAAACATGCCTCCTTTGAGTGGACGTTTGCGATTGGTAGGGAAGGCACCCACCTGCACATGCAGGTTCAAAACACGGAGCTGGACGGCATTGTGGGGATTAATTTTTTTATGAGATAATTTTCGTCACAGAAAGATACAGGTAAAAAGCGATGGAAAATCTATTCGGTAATTTATTTGAAACTGAAAAGCGACAGACGAAGCCTTTGGCTGACCGCATGCGTCCAGAACGCCTCAGCGATTTTGTGGGGCAGAAGAGCGCCGTGGGCGCAGGCAGTCCGCTGCGCCGTATGATTGAGCGTGATGTATTGCAGTCCGTACTATTTTACGGACCTCCGGGAACCGGCAAAACAACACTGGCGAAGGTCATCGCGCATGTCACCGGCGAAAAGTTTGAGGCCATTAACGCCGTTTCCAGCGGTGTGCCCGAGCTGCGCAAGCTCATCGCCAAGGCGCAGGAGGACAGGCGTAGCGGACGCGGCCGTACTATCGTGTTTATCGACGAGATTCATCGCTTCAACAAGGCGCAGCAGGATGTACTGCTTCCTTACGTGGAAAACGGCACGATAGTGCTCATCGGTGCTACTACCGAAAACCCTTTCTTCGAAATCAATTCGCCGCTGCTTTCGCGCATGAAGGTGGTGCGCCTGGAAAAACTGCAGGCACCGCAGATTCAGCAGATTCTGGAGCGTGCGATTGCCGACCCGGAGCGTGGTTTTGGCAACAGCTTTAAGGCGGAGCCTGAGGCGCTGAGGATTATTGCCGATTTTGCGGCAGGTGATGCTCGCAGTGCGCTGAACATTCTGGAGCAGGCCGAGTTCATGCTGCCGGAGGAGGGCGAGCGTGTGCTGACGGTAGCAACGCTGCGCAGTGTTATCGGTACGGCGCTGCAGCGTTATGATAAGAAGGGAGACCAGCATTACGATATCATCAGCGCCTTTATCAAGAGCATGCGCGGCGGCGATGCGGATGCTGCGCTGCATTATCTGGCGCGCATGATTGAGGGTGGCGAGGACGTGCGCTTTGTGGCACGTCGCGTCGTTATCTGTGCGGCGGAAGATGTAGGCCTGGCTGACCCGCAGGCGCTGGTGGTAGCCAATGCTGCGGCGCAGGCTGCGGATTTTGTAGGCTGGCCTGAGGCGCAGATACCGTTGGCGGAGGCAGTATGCTATATTGCCAACGCACCCAAGAGCAACACAGCCTATATGGGCATTGCCAAGGCGCGTGCGGATGTGCGCAGCCGTAACTGCGGTAGTGTGCCCAAGCATTTGCGTGATGCGCATTATCCCGGTGCTGCCAAGCTGGGGCACGGCATAGATTACAAATATCCGCACAACTTCCCCGGAGGCTGGGTGGAGCAGCAGTACCTGCCGGATGAGCTGGTGGGAACGCGCTATTACATTCCCAGCGGTCACGGTCAGGACAAGGGGCGCAGATAAAAATAACACAATTAGAAATTTAAGCTATACAGCTAAAATTTGCAGAAATTATTTGTGTCGCAATCTAGCATTTTTTCTGTTAATAGTGTATACTATACCTATATTATAGACTATTGTATTAGACAGAAAGGGTGTGAAGATCATAGCTTTAAGCAACAGGCAGAAGCAAATTGCTGAAATTGTACGTCTGGACGGACCTATTACCGGCGAGCATATAGCCGAAAGGCTGAATGTAACCCGCGCTGCCTTACGCAGTGATCTGGCAATCCTTGTTATGGGCGGTATTCTTGATGCGAGACCGAAGGTTGGTTATTTTTATACCGGTAAAAATACTTTGGGTATGCTGATGGAAGAAATTTCTGCTATTACTGTGCAGGATCTGCAGTCGGTACCGGTAGCGATTAAACATGACAAGAGCGCCTACGAAGCAGTTGTTACCATGTTCCTTGAGGATGTCGGAACGGTGTTCGTGCTGGATGAGGAAGGCATGCTGAACGGCATTTTGTCGCGAAAGGATTTACTGAAGGCTGCTATCAATAATAATGATTTGCGTGATATTCCCGTGGTCATGGTAATGACGCCGATTTCCAAAATCATCGTAGCTACTCCGGATGAGCCTGCCGCTTCGGCAGCTCGCAGACTGATTGATAATGAAATCGACTGTCTGCCGGTAGTAAAAATCATTGATGAAAAGAAGCGCATGTATCAGGTTCTGGGACGTATCACAAAAACTAATTTTACTCGTCTGCTGGTAGATCTGGCTGAGGGTAAGGGGGGTAATTATCATAATAACGAAGCTTAATCCGGTTATTTATGCTGTATCTGACTCTATTGGTGAAACTGCGGAGTCCGTAGTTAAGGCAACAACCAGTCAGTTCGTAGAAGAAAAATTTGATGTTATCCGTGTTCCTTACGTAAAGGACAAGGAACAGATTGATAAAATTGTAGAAGAGGCTGCAACAAATCATGCGGTTATCTGCTATACAATCGTATCGCCGGAGCTGCGCGAGCATATGGCGGACAAGGCTATGAGCAGTGATGTTGAGGTAGTTGACGTTTTGGGACCGATGCTGAAATCCATCGAAAAGTCTACCGGTCTGCTGCCGAAGAATCAGGCCGGCCTGATTCACTCTCTGGACCACGAATACTTTAAGCGTGTTGAGGCTGTGGAATTTGCTGTTAAATACGATGACGGTAAAAATCCTCTGGGTCTGTTGAAGGCGGACGTTGTCATTATCGGCGTTTCCCGTACCTCCAAAACTCCGCTGAGTATGTATCTGGCGCATAAGCAGATTAAGGTTGCCAACGTGCCGCTGGTACCGGAGCTGGCTCCGCCCGAGGAGCTTTTCAAGGTGCCGCCGTATAAGATTATCGGCCTGTTGATTGACCCGTTCAAGCTGAACGAAATCCGCAGCGAGCGCCTGAAAACCATGGGCCTGTCCGATACTGCGACCTATGCCGATATGAAGCGTATCGATGACGAGCTGGCTTATGCTAAAGGCATTATGCGCCGTCTGCACTGCCAGATTATCAACGTTTCCAACCGCGCGATTGAAGAAACCGCCGGTATTATCATGGAGTATGTTCGTAAGAACAAGGAACGCCATCACGAAAACTAAATTAGTGTAGCTCTGAGCTGCTGTTGCAGTGAGTCAGAAAAATAAACGGCCATTGGCAGCAAAACGTCTGTCGGTGGCCGTTTTTGGATAAAGAGGGTTGAAGGAGGTTGCCTTAGTGCACAGATATGTTTTTCATATTCCCTGCGCTGTTTATGATAACGGTGCTTTGAAGCCTGCTCCGTGGCAGCAGGTGATAGACGATTTCGCCGAGGTGCTGTATAAGCATACGGACGGCTTTTTCGTGCAGGATGCCGTGGGCTATTATAAGGGACGCAGCTATGCGGAAAAGATGCTGGTGGCTTATACTGATGCCGATATAACAGATGATTTTGTGCGTATTGCCCGCATTTTGCAGCAGGAATGCTATGCCTACGAGCGTGACGGCGAGCTTTTTATCGCCAAGTGATGCCTGCGCTTTCAACGGATTACGTTTTTATGCAGCCTCGGTAAGAGGGAATAGCTGTTGCAGGCAGTAGCACAAAGCTTTGCAAATATGCTATAATAATATATTATGATTTAGATTTAGAGGTGCAAAAAACTATGGCACGCTTTGCTGTAAAGACATTAGAATTTGATAAAGTAAAAAATATGCTGGCCTCCAAGGCCGCAACCTTTTTAGGCAAGCAGGCAATAATTTCCCTGCAGATTGAAAGTGAATTCAGTAAGGTTAAGCGCCTGCAGGAGGAAACTGCGGAAGCGCTGCGCATTCTGGATGAAGGCAGACGTTTTCCCTTCGGCGGTGCTTTCAATATTACCGCTGACGTGAAGCGCGCGGAGCTTGGCAGCGTATTGGAGCCGGAGGAGCTGCAGCATATCCAGACAACGGTGCAGGCCTTTGCTTCGATGAAGGATTTTACTGCGGAAAATGCGGAAACTGCGCCTAATCTGGCTGAATACGGAGCGGAGCTGACGCAATTTAGTCGTCTGGAAAAGCAGATTGGCAGTGCGATTGATGAGTATGGCGAAATCAAGGACAACGCTTCGCCGAAGCTCGGCGGATTGCGTACAGCGATTCAGATTGCCAAAAATCGCGTGAAGGAAAAGCTCGACAGCATCCTGCATGACCCCAATAACCAGAAGTACTTCATGGATAACATTGTGACGATGCGCGGCGACCGTTACGTTATCCCTGTAAAGCAGGAATATAAGATGAATTTCCCCGGTATTGTGCATGACCAGAGCGGTACGGGTGCAACGCTGTTTATCGAGCCGCTGGCTGTTGTCAACCTGAACAATGATATCAAGCGTTATGTTGCAGAGGAGCACGAGGAAATGGAGCGTATTCTGCGTCAGCTTACGCAGAACGTGGGCGCGGAGGCGAAGGCGTTGCTGGCTTCGTTGGAAATCTTTACTACGCTGGACGTTATCTGCGCCAGAGCTTTGCTGGCGCAGGAGCAGCATGCGGTACGCCCGATGCTGGTGCTGTCCGGCGGCGTAGAAATTGCGCAGGGACGTCATCCGCTGCTGCCGAAGGATACGGTAGTGCCTTTGAATGTACAGCTGGGCGATAAATTTACCATGCTGCTGATTACCGGCCCTAACACAGGTGGTAAAACGGTAGCGCTGAAGGCTGTAGGCCTCTTTGCGCTGATGGCGCAGATTGGTCTGTTTATCCCCGCAAGCAGTGCAAAAATGCCGGTGTTCCGCGCAGTTTATGCGGATATCGGCGATGAGCAGAGCATTGAGCAGAGCCTGTCAACCTTCTCTGCCCATATGACGAATTTAATCAGCATTTTAAACGAGGTCAAGGCAGGAGATTTGGTGCTGATTGACGAAATCTGTGCCGGTACGGACCCGAACGAGGGCGCTGCGCTAGCTATGGCGATGCTGGAGCACCTGCATGAGCAGGGCGTGCTGACGATGGTAACAACCCACTACAGTGAGCTGAAAACCTTTGCCTACGGTCACGAGGGCATGGAAAATGCCAGCGTGGAGTTTGACCCTGTATCACTGCGTCCTACCTATCGCTTGCTGATGGGCGTACCGGGAAGCAGTAATGCCTTCAACATCAGTCGCCGTCTGGGTTTGGCTGAGGATATTATCAAAAATGCCGGTGAGCTGCTGAACCAGGAGCATGTGCATATGGAAAATGTACTGCAGGAGTTGGACAGCGAACGTCGCCGTTATGAAAGCGGCAGTAAGGAGATTGAGGACCTGCGCCGCGAAAGCGAGCAGCTGCGCAACGCGCTTGCTTATTCCAAGAGCGAGTTTGAGCGCCGTAAGAATGAAATGCTGCGCAAGGCGCGTGAGCAGGCGGATGAAATCTACCCTGAATGCTATCGAGCTGCCGGAAAACCCGGATTCTCTGATTCTGCCGGCGCACT